>Ga0209702_10000962_pt1 | contig 58567 bp, 46 predicted proteins | sample FRY01_FD_187210 | JGI IMG/M metagenome (GOLD analysis project Ga0209702, IMG submission 187210) | Freshwater microbial communities from Lake Fryxell liftoff mats and glacier meltwater in Antarctica - FRY-01 (SPAdes) (version 2) | ecosystem: Environmental > Aquatic > Freshwater > Ice > Glacier...
ACGTCGGCAGATCAGCCCCCATATCCTACCCTCCAATTCAGTCAGCCCAGCCAACCGATTTTTGCAGTCGTTTTTTGAGGCCTATCTTTGAGGCCTAGGTTTGAGGCCTAGGTTTGAGGCCTAGGTGTTTGGTTTTTGCGTTTTAGGGAGTGGAGTTTTGAAGAAATCGTGAAATGCGGGCCAATCCCTCGACGAGTTTTTGCTCGGAAGCGGCAAACGACATGCGCACATGGCCTTCCGCTCCAAACGCACTGCCGGCCACGAGGGCTACATGCTCTTTTTCCAGCAAGGCCTCGCACCACTGAGCACTGCTGGGCAGGTTGGCGGCGGAACCCTTGTGGTGTGCCCGCTCAAGCGCTCCCTGAATTTCAAAAAAAGCGTAGAACGCGCCGCCAATGGCAGGCAGACGGACGCCCGGTATGGTCAGCAAGGCAGCCAAGACTAAATCTCGCCTCCGCTCAAACGCTCGACACATCTGCGTCACGCATTCTTGGGGACCTGTCAGGGCCGCGAGCGCCGCATGCTGACTGATACTGCAAGGATTGCTCGTCTCTTGGCTTTGCAGATTGCCCATCGCCTTGGCCAGCGGCTCCGGCGAGATCGTCCAGCCAATCCGCCAGCCGGTCATTGAATAGGTCTTGCTGACGCCAGCCACCACAACCGTTCGTGATTCCAGCCCAGGCCGCAAGGTTGGAAACGAGACCGATACACGACCGTCGTAGACGAGTTGGTCGTAGATCTCATCGGAGACGACTGTCAGATTGGCCTCGATGGCAATATCGGCCAAGGTCGCGAGTTCTTTGGCCGTATAGACCACACCAGTCGGATTGCTGGGCGAACACAACAGCAGCATCCGCGTCTGTGGGGAGAGAGCTTTGCGAAAAGCCTCTGGTTGCAGTTTGAAGTCGTCGGCGATGTGCGTCTGCAGCAGTATGGGCTTGGCCCCCGCCAGTTTGATCAGTTCGGAGTAACTCACCCAGTAGGGTGCCGGCACAATCACCTCGTCCCCATCGTTGAGAAGAGCGGTAAAGACATTGTGCAGGGCGTGCTTGGCGCCATTAGAAACAACGACCTGACTGGGACTCACCGTCAGGCCCGTGCGACGGCCGTAGTCGGCGGCGATGGCTTTCCGCAATTCTGGAATGCCGGCGGCAGGCGTGTATTTTGTTTTTCCCGCTTGGATCGCCCGCAAAGCAGCCTGACAGATGTGCTCCGGCGTGGGGAAGTCAGGCTCGCCCACCGAGAGATCAATGACATCGATCCCGGCGGCCTTCATGGCGGCGGCCTGAGCCGCCATGGCCAGAGTGGCCGATGGCTCCAGGAGGGCCATGCGATCGGCCAGATGCACGCCAGCCACCTGTCGGCTCTTTTGACTGTTTGAAGACTCCATGCTCGGTCCAAAATACTCCGGCGTGTCCTTAATCAATCCTATTCCCTTGACGGCTTGTGCGGAGCCCAGAATGATACCAAGACAGCGCCCAATTCCCAGATCGATCCCTAGCCGCCTTTGCTAGCCATGCTGCCGGTCTCCTCTCGGAACGTTTTCTCAATGCAAACCCAACGCATCGGCCTCTGGATTGTCGGCGCCAAAGGGGGCGTGGCCACCACCGTGATGACAGGTCTGTCGGCGCTCAGCCGCCAAGCAGTCGAACCGATCGGCATGGTGACCGCTCTGGAACCCTTCTCGCAGCTCGATCTGGTGGGCTACGACGAGATCGTTGTAGGAGGTCACGACATTCGTCCCGGCCGGCTGGCCGACGAAGCTCGCAGGATGTGGACCGACAGCCGCGCCATCACGCCAGAAATCTTGGACGGCGCTGCTGACTACTTTGCCGCAGTGGAAACTCGCCTGCGTCCGGGCACAGTCGTTGCCGTCGGCGACAAGATTTGTGAGCTGGCCGATGCGTCGGTGTTGGCTCGCGTGGAAACCCCCCGCCAGGCGATCGCCAGAGTGCAGCGCGACATTCAAGATTTTGCGGCGGCCGAAAAACTGCGGCACGTTGTCGTGGTCAATCTTTCTTCCACAGAGCCGCCGCCGTCGCTGCCGATTCCTACAGACTTCAAAAAGCTCGAGCCGCTGCTCGACGACCCCATACAATGCCCACTCCCCGCCAGTAGTCTCTACGCCTTGGCCGCATTGTGGGCGGGGGCCTCCTACATCAATTTTACCCCTTCCACAGGGGCTACCCCCGAGGCGATCTGTCAATCGGCTCTTGATCACAAAGTGGCGCATACAGGCTGCGACGGCAAGACAGGCGAGACACTGCTCAAGAGCGTGTTGGCGCCGATGTTCGCCGCGCGGAATCTGGACGTGATGAGTTGGGTGGGCCACAACATTTTTGGCAATATGGATGGCAAGGTGCTCGACGATCCGCGCAATAAAGCGACCAAGGTGCGCAGCAAAGACCACCTGCTCGCGAGCATTCTGGGTTACCCTCCGCAAACGCATGTCTCAATCGAATACATCAAAAGTCTGGGGGACTGGAAGACGGCCTGGGATCATGTCCACTTCCGCGGCTTCCTCGGCACGCCCATGACATTTCAATTTGTCTGGCAGGGTTGCGATTCAATCCTGGCGGCGCCCCTGGTCATCGATCTGGTGCGATTGGTCGAGCGAGCCCATCGCAACGGCGAGTACGGGGCACTTTTATGGCTGGCCTGCTTCTTTAAAAGTCCGCTGGGAGTCGTAGAACAGGACTTCTCCAAGCAGTTTGTCTTGCTTGAATCGTGGGCGAGGTCGCTTCTGCCAAGGGGTGCAGCAGACGCGGCAGCAGAAAGTGCAGCGCGGAGCGATCGGGGTTAGGGCGGGCCTCCTCCAGGATCTGTTTTTAAAAATCCGAAATAATTTTCCAGATTTCTATTGACAGTTTTCTACTCTATCGCGCACAACTCTCTTTGTGACGCTTGAATGCGGCGAGTGAAGCAGTGCTTCAAAGTACTTTTTCAATCCCATAAAAGACTTTCAGCGGGGTTGCTTACGAGTCGCAAGCAAGTTGTCGCAGTTGCAATAAAATACTGAAAATAAGGTTCGAAACGTCGTCCGATCCCTTCCTTAAGAGCACCTCAGGGATCGGTCGTGTGTTGTGTGTCCGGGTGCTCGCGGCAAGGAGCCAGATCAATGGCAAAAAAGAAGAAAGCGGCAGCCAAGAAGGTTGCCACGAAGAAGAAGAAGAAGGGCCACGGCTAGTCCCGAGCCCGACAGGAGTCCTGAGAGTCACTGGTTCTTTTGAAACAGTTTGGCTCTCATAAAACACTGTTGGGCATTTGGACATGTCGGGCGTTCAGACGAGAAAGGCCGGCCCGGGCCCTTGGGCGCCCGGGCCGGCCTAATTTTTGCGCCGCCATTGCTGGCTGCCACGATGCAGCCAAAGCAGCCGCCCGGCTTGGACGGACGGCCAACTGGGAATGTTTACCGCTTGATTACTGCAGCACTTGATAGAGCGGCAGATGGCGGAAGTAGACTTCAAGCATCAGCAGTCTCAGGCTTGTCGCGTAGATTCTGCCGCCGGCCGCCTCCCACTGATCGGCTGGATCCCAGGTGCCGCGATGGGGTCCATCGACAACCTGGGTTGTGAGCACGAGGTCGCTCATGGCAGTATTCCATTTTCGCCAAGGCTCGCCTTGCACATGGAATAAGGCCTGCGTGCCGTAGTAGCAGGAATAACTTGTGTCTTGGCCCTTGGCCGGCAGGTGCTCCAGTAAGAAGTCGATATTTTTTCTGACCTCAGGCGCCTCGATTTTGCTGCCGAGATATTCCATGCACAACAGGCCCTCGGCCGTCATCGCTGGATTGCCCGCTCCGCCGGGAACATAGGCAAACTCCCGGCCATCCGGCCCGCAGCGGCATTTCTCCAGCCAATGCCGAGCTTTCTCAAGTGTCTCGCCAGGCACCGTGAGGCCGGCCATTTGTCCGCTTTTGAGTGCCATCAACTGCCAGCCCATCACTGACGTGTCACCTGGTTCGCCCGGTCTGTACCGCCAACCTCCGTCGGCGTGCTGAGCCTTGACAATGAAATCGATCGCCCGCTGCGCAGGCCCCATCAACGCCTCGTCCTTGGTCATGCCGAAGGCCTCGCACAGCACGATCGTGGCGATGCCGTGACTGTAGAGATACGCGTTGTTGGGCTGGCCGACAAAGAGATCGCCGTCAGGCTTCTGCTGCTTCACGATCCAGTCCAGGCCCTTGCCGACCATCACCCGATAGCGGCCCGATGTATGCGTGTGGCCATCGCCAAGAAATGGCAAGAGCGCAAGGCCCGTGGCCGCGGTGTCGCTCTGCTCGTTGCCCTGTCCGGAATAGTTTTCCCCGTCGGGGCCGGCCTTGAACTGTTTCAGACTCCAGTGGCCATCTTCGAGCTGCACAAGGGCCAGCCAGTGCAGGCCCCGCTGGATCGCTTCGAGCGTGCCGGCCTGTCCGCCAAAGGCATCGATCAAATCTTGTTTGTGAGCGTCGTCGCCCTGGCGTTCACGGAGCATCTGCTGCAGCCCGATCGTGTCTTGGGCATACAGCAGAGAAGTCGCCCTGGTTCGCTGGCGGACGGGGGCCAAAACAGTTGGAGTGGAAAAAGTGGCGGCTGTCAATTCAGCCCTGCCGCCGATGTCACCGCTCTTGAGGCTGGCTGGCCGCAGCTCAGAGCGACCGATCGCTTCGGCGAGTGATTTGTTGGCGATTGCCGCCGATGCAGCAGCACTCGTCCGCACGACCTCGACCCCCTCCGGGCGGATCTTGTTGCCATCCTCGCCAGGCAACCGAGGCCTGCTGTCGGGGCTCAAGCGGGAAATTTCCGCCGGTACGATGGCTCCGGTTTCAGCAAATTCTACAGGGGTGGTCGCTGCGGTGCGACTCAAGGCGACGCTTGCTGCCACAGTGTGAGCAGCCACTGCCGCCGGAAGGGCTTGGGCCTCGACATCGGCCACCAGGGTCGAGGAACGACGATCTCCCGAGGCTGCGGCGACTGTGGACAGAGTGAAGTCAATCGTTGCCCCGCCGGCCTTGCGAGCGAGTTCCACTTCCACGCTGGGCGCACTCGGTGCGTCTCCCTTGACGGCAGTTAAAACCGCTTTGCTCAGAGCGTCTGTGGCAATCGTTTCCGACGGCGCGGTCGTGTCGATATTTCCAGCGAGATTCTGACGCGCGAGAGAAGATGCGTCGACGACATTTGCTAAGGTGTTGGGCGAGGAAACAGCAGCTTGTTGCCGGTTTCCTTCAAGGTCGGCTCGAGGAATGGCTGGCGTGACAGCCTCCCGTCGCACTTCCGGTGCGACCAACTCAAGCCGCTTGGGTGCCACTTTTTCTGTCGCCACCGCCGCGATTGTGAGGGCGATCTCAACCGGCTTGGAAGACACCTGCTGTGCGGGATGAATTGCGACCTCGACCTCTGCCTGGATCTTTTCAAGAGACTGCTGGCGGCGAATGATTTGCGGAGTCTCTTGTTCCAGAACGATGACCGGGCCAATTGCAACGACGGACACATTCAACTGCTCGCGGTTCGAGAGTTTTGAAATTGTCACTGTGGGTACTGGCGTCGGCAGCGGTAGGGTGGGATTTTCAGCCGCCTGCCTGGGCTCCGGGGCAACCTCGGCACTTGCCAGCGACTGCAAATCAGCAATCTTTTCAAAAGCCGCTGGATCGGCCACCTGGGCCGGACTCGATTCGAGTTGCACATTGGTTGCCACGATCTTTTCGATCTGCTGCTTGATCCGCTCGGCAATCGTAACGCCCTCAATGGGCACAAAGAACGCACCCGTTAGCAACAGCATGTGGAGGCACAGTGCGACCAGAAAGAAGGCCGGCAGAGGCGCTCGCCTGAGCGATCTTTCCCGGAGATAATAGAGCACTGCCGCAATCAGCCCCAGCAGAATCACGGCCAGGAAAAGCCACCACCAGTTGCCCGCCAGCGGTGCCGCATGGGCGGTGGTCCATGTTGTTTCGGCAAAGGTCTCGGTGGCTTGGCTGGCGTAGAGGGAGTAGAGATCTGGCGAGTGCTTGGAATCGTGAGCCCGGTCGCTGCTAAAGACGATGCGGAAGCCTTCGGGCGAAAGAGCCGGATCGTGCTCGTTGGCAGAGGTGTTGATGCCGCTGCCGATATTTTCAACCAGGGCAATGCCTGCCTGTCTGAGCCGAACGCGGTAGATGTCGTAATTGCCAGCGGCACCGTGAGGATTTGTGCGGTCGGATGTGAAATAGAGAAACGCCCCATCGGGAGAGACAAAGGGCTCACCTTCGTTGGCGATAAGTGTGTTGATTGCTTGAAGATTGACGGCGGCCGTCCACTCGACTCTCGCGCCGTCATGCTCTGCGACATAGATGTCAAATTGCTGGAGGGCAACTTCAGCCCGCAAAGTCGCCCTCCACGGCGCGACAGTGGCCCCCTCGTCTGCTGCAATGGCGAGACGATGTTCCATTGTGGGCGTGCGGTTGCTGGCGAAAAACAGCCGTTGGCCATCGGGGGATATTGCCGGGTCGTATTCGTGAGCCGGCGAATTTAACAGCGGTCCCATATTTTCAGGCTCGCTCCAGCCGGCCGGCGTGCGTCGCGACACAAAGAGGTCGTAGCCGCCAAAGCCGCCTGGCCTGTCGGAATAGAGATAGAGCGTGCTACCGTCGGTCGAGATGACCGGCCCATAATCGCCCGCCGGCGAATTAAGATTTTCAACAGGCGCGCCTGCCAGCCACTGCTTTCCATCAAACTGCGAGCGGTAGATGTCGGCTTCTCCGCCCGGTTGCCGGAGCGTGTAATAAAGTGCCATGCCTCCTTCGGCGAGCTGCGGCCGAACAAGACTCTCCGAAATCGCAGTGTCGATGGCGCTAGGCGTGAGCGGCTCGGCCTGTCGCCAGGTAATTTTTCGCTGCGGCGGGGCGGTCTGTTGGGTCCATTGCTGCGTCCCGTCGACGAGCACCACTTGATGCACTCGCCGAGGTATGGCCCACAGCGCACACCCGATCACCAACAGCATTAAGAGCGCAGCCGGAATGTACCATCCGGGAAAACGCCACACCCCTAAGGGTTGCCTGCTGATCATCGGGTGCCTTTCGGATGGGAGACAAACATCGCCAAGATTCTGCCGCTTATGTCGGTTGCTCTAACACCGTACACGCGTACTGGATTTCTTCTTTCTTGCACATACCGATCACCGTCAGCGGGAAGCGAAACGGCACATCCTGATCGGCGCGAATCTGCACCCGCTGGTTGCCAGGATTTCGCACCACTGCTTCGTGCAGGATCGCTCCGAGTTGTTCTTCGGTGTAGTCCTTGCCGCCGACATTGAACGCCCCGCCCTTCGTGATATTCACGACAAGTTCCTGAACACCGCTGACGATGGGCTGAGCCTGGAGAATTTCCGCCAAGTTGATCGAAACGAGCTTTTCCTCGTCGTCGAAACGGGTGGCGACCAGAAAGAAAATCAAGAGCAGAAACACGACATCAATCATCGGCGTCAGGTTCAACTCGTCATCGCGTTCGGCGGCGGGCATTTTCATAGATCGGTTCCGTGAAGAGCTCTGGAATGGGTGGGGTACGGTCGGTGTTCACTGCTCAGGATCGCTGCGATCCTGAGGGCTGCTCCATGCGGGCAAAACTGGGCAGCATCTGCAGGAGCAGGCCGTCCATTTCCACCATGTAACGCTCCAATTTTGCGTTCAAATACGCCAGCAAGAGAATGCACGGCACGGCGATCGTGAGACCCAGCGCAGTCGTCAACAAGGCCAGATAAATGCCCTTGGCCAGGAGTTCGGCCTTGCCCAGCCCAGCTTGGCTAGCCATCTGGAAGGCAAAAATCATTCCTACGACCGTGCCGAACAGGCCCACCAGTGGGCCAACGTTGGCCATCACCGACAGCCCCCGTTGCTTGCCGCGGAGGATCAAAATCTCGCGAGCCATCGCATCCTCGATCCCCTTTTCGACTTCTGCCAGGGGGCGGCCGGCCCGCAGGAGTGCGTCTCGCAAAACACGGGCCAACGGTGCGTCGGAACTGCCGGCCAAGACACGCAGATTTTCGAGCGTGTCTGTTTCGGTTTGCACGAGGTGCTCAAGTTGCTGCACGAGGGCTGCGGGCATCACCTTTTCACGGCGCAGATGAAACAGTCGCTCCAGTCCAACGGTTGTTGCAATCATCGAAAATATGAAGAGCACCACGTAAAAACACATCCCGATCCAATCATTGGTATTTCTCGGGATGCGAAAAATTTCCTGTCCGAGCGTACGGAGCGTCTCGCTGGACGCGTCGGAGGGTGCGGATGCGACACCGGCGGCTGCTGCGATGGGAGCAGGCGGCTGCGCACAAGCTGGTTGAATTGATGCACCCGGCAGAGCGCCCAGGAGTGCGACGGCCAGAAAGAAGCTTCGGTACATCGCTCGTACAACAGGGGCATGAGAAAACGGCATCATCAAATCCTCCTCAAATCTAGGTGCTGCTATGAGGCCAATGGTCTGGAGTCACTTTTTCAACTCCGCAATCAATCGTTTTGCATCGGCGACGCGCTCGTGCTGCGGATATTTTTCCAGCAGGGTTTCAAATGTGGCAATCGCCTTGGGCTTGTTGCCTGATTCCATGAAGCAGCGGCCGGTTTCGAAGGCCGCCATTCCCTGCCAATGTTCGTACGGATAGCCGACCGACACAGCGAGGAAGTCCTCGATAGCGTCGTCGTATTTTTTTCGGGCAAAGTCGATTTCTCCAAGCATAAACCGCGCCTTTGCGGCAATCTCCGCTTCCGTTTCCTGGGTCACCTGTTGGTAGAGTTTCTCGGCTGGATCGAGCTGATTCTGAGTCTGCAGGGCAAATGCCAGACCGTAGCGGGCATCGGCCGCCTGTTCAAATGTGGGAAACTGTCGGAGAAGCGCGTCGAAGTGGGCTTGGCTGACGGGCCAGTTTTTCAGATTCGCTGCACAACTGCCGGCGCGGTACAGCGCACGGGCGTGGTATTTCTCCACTTTATCAGAGGCGACTTTTTCAAACAGCGGCAAGGCTTCGAGAAACTTCTGCTGTTCAAACAGACTTTCGGCGGCCAACTGCCGCGCCGCCCCGGCCAGCGGACCGAGCGGAAACTCCTGCACTTCCGCGAGCAGCACCGTGGATGCGTCAGCATATTTGTGCTGGCGGAATCGCATGTCGCCCAGCTTGTACTGAATTTTTTCGCGAAGCTGCGGATCCTTTGCGACGGAGAGTCCCGCAGCAAATGCCTTGGAGGCTTCTTCAAACGCCGGCCCCTTGGCAGCAGCCTCGGCTTTTTCGCCGACATCCTCGTGAAACCGGCCGACATGAAACCAGGCTTCACTGGCCAGCGGGCTGTCTGGATGAGCTGAAACGAGCGTCGCAAACACCTCGGCAGCCTCCTTTGACTTGCCCGCGGCCAGAAACTCGTGGCCGATCTCGTAGCGAATGCGGTCGGCATTGAGGTAGCTCTTATCGATGGCGAGAATCGCAGCCAATGTGACTTGAGCGGCAGCAATGTTTTTCTGAGCGATCTGACAGATGGCCAGTGCATAGCGGGCGTCGAGTGATTCAGCAGGGGGAGGGTTTGTGGCGACAAATGCTCCGAAGTCCTGCACGGCTCCGTCGAACTGCTGCAATTGCTGTCGCACTGCCCCTCGCAGAAAAAGGCCGCTGGCCTTGAGTGTGGCCTCGCCGTTTCCGGCGAGCAGTTGATCGAGCACCCCCAGCGACTTTTGTGCATCCCCTTTGGCGAGGATCGCCGAAGCCAGGCCATACTGCGCCGCTGGCACAAGATCAGACTGTGGGAAGAGTTGAATCACTTGTTCAAATCGCTGGATGGCAGGATCGAGTTCATTTTTCCCTCGGGCAATTTCGGCCAATTGAAACGTCGCTTGAGGTCGCAGCGGACTGCCGGGGAATTTTGCCAGCAGCAATTCCAGTCGCTTTGCTGCCCCATCGGGATTCTTCAAAGCCAAGAGTGACCAGGCTGCCTCAGAGAGCATTTCGTCGCCCCGCTTGGAGTCGGGCAGGATCGCTAGAGCCAGGTCGAAGGCTGCCAGAGCCTCGGGGTTGCGTTCGAGCTTTGCATGACTGCGGCCGATCAGATGCTGGGCTTCTGCCTTGTGTTCCGGGTCGGTGAGCGAGGCGACTCGGCCCGACAGGTAGGCGATGGCGTCCTCCGGTTTGCCGTCTTCTAATAAGCACCATCCGATTCGCAGCACGGCCCGTGGCAGCCGATTGTGATCGGGGTATTTTTCAACCAACTGCCGATAGAGAGTCTCGGCTTTTTTTCGCTCGGCGGCATCTTTTTGACCGGAACCCAGCAGGCTGGCCTCGGCGGCAATGAAGAGCACCGTGGGCCGCAACGGACTGGCAGCGTTGGCCTGATTGGCAAGAAATGTCTCGGACTGCTGCTTCGCTACAATAAAGTTCTCCTCGCCCAACGCGATCAAGGCCGACATGTATCCAGCGTGAGGAGCCAGAGCGTGCTGAGGAAATTTCGTCAGGAAGTCGCTGTAGCTGGCGGCGCTTTCTTTGCGGCGGGCGGGAATGTCGTAGACGGCGTCGGCCAGGGCCATCGCCAGATAGGGCACAAACTCTCCGCTGGTGAATTGCTTTATGGCCGGGTCGATCACCGCGATCGCTTCCTCGGGCTGGGATTGCTTGAGAAGCACGCGGCCGCTCCAGTAGGCGGCCTCTGCCTGCTCTGCGGGCTGCGCAGCAGCATCGCCAATCACGGGCTTGAACGCAGCGAGAGCTTCAGCAAGTTTATCCAGGTCAAAGAAGCACTTGCCTGCGGCAATCTGTGCCGCTGCTTTGAGGCCACTCTTAGGAAAGGCTTGCGACAACGTAGCAAGCACTTGCGCTGCCTCCACTTTCTTACCCTGCTCGATGCGGCATTGGCCCTGACGCAAGAGGGCAAAATCGGCAAGATCGTAATCCTTTTGCAGAGCGACTTCTGCAAAACGCGACTCTGCCTCTGGGAATCGCTTCAATTCGTAGAGGCAGACGCCGTGTCGCAGCCGAATCTCCGTGGCGAGGTCATGTTTTTCAAGCGTCTGTTTTTTAAGAAACGCGGCGTATGTTTCTGCTGCTGCGGCAAACTGTAATTGCTCCTGCTGTGCGACGCCAAGGTAGTAAGCGGCATCTGCGGCTTGGCTGCTGTCGGGAAACTGGCCGAGAGTCTGTTTGTAGGTCTCGACAGCCCCGGCCTTGTCGCCGGCCGCGTAGAGCGATTCACCGCGCAAGGCAAGCGATTTCGCCGCATGGCTGCTGGCGGGAAATTTCTGGACGACCAAAGCGAATTCGGTGGCCGCACTTTTCCAATCCTCAGGCTTGCCGCTGGCGGCAGCCATTTGATAGCGGGCCATGCCGAGGTTGAACAAGGCCCCGTCGCTGGTTTCAAACTGCGGATACTTCTGCGCGATCACCCCAAAGGAAGCGATTGCCTCGGGGAACTTTTGAGTATGCAACTGACAGATACCAAGATAGTAGTAAGCCTTGTCGAGCCGTTTGTCCTGCGGGTGGTCCTTGAGAAATTGTTCCCACTTCTGCGCTGCCTTTTCGTAGAGCCCGTTGTTTTGCAGGGCGGCAGAGGTGTTGAAATCTCGCGCAGCAGCAGGATCGACCTCTTGAGCGGCAAGACTCCATGCCGTCAGCGGTAGGGCCAAGACGAGGATTGCCACACGGCAGCCCGCCTGAAGCCCGCTGCCGACGAGATCCGATTTCTGGCGAATCCGCATAGAAAGTCTCCGGTTCAAAAATCCGACGGCAGCCGCTATCTCTGCGGCAATTCCTTGGAGCAGGGGTCAATCCTAAAGTCGGAGCAAGGGTCAACCCTAAGTCCGACATTGTGATTGCTTGCAGAAGTGATTGCAAACGAGGAAAGGAGAGCCGTTTCAGACAGGATTATTCAACATCATGCAAGCCAAACGGCCAGCCGGGCGGTCGGACGGTCCTAGGGGGGCAAAGCGGCAATCGACCATTTTTAAATCCGGCCGATGAACAGAGAGTTGCAACTGCCGCTGCTGGAATGGGTGCGGGCCCGCTCCACCGTGACTGAAAATCCAGAGTGACGCATCCGTTCGGCAAACGCTGGATCATGGCCAGCCGACCAGATTGCCAAGCAGCCAGCGGGCTTGAGTGCGGCTCTGGCCAGCAAGAGCCCGGTCGTCGTATAGAGGGTGCTATTTTTTTCGGCGCTCAGGCCGCTGGCTCCGTTGTCGACATCGAGGATGATCGCGTCGAAGGCGGCCCGGCTGGTGCGCAGCAGATCCTGCACATCGCCTTGCACGAGCTCCACGCGGGGATCGGCCAAGGCATCTTTTCCGAGATTGTACTCGGGTGCCAGATTCCAGGCGATCACCTCCGGGATCAGTTCGACAACCACAACGCTAGCCTCGGGGCCGAGGTGCTTGAGGGCTTCGCGGAGCGTAAACCCCAATCCCAGTCCACCGATCAAAACCCTCCCCCCGGCGGCTTGCCTGGGAATGTGAGCACAGGCCAATTCGGCCAATCGTTCCTCCGAATGGTGCTGCCTGCTCGACATCAATTCGACGCCTGCGACGCGAATCATAAACGCGCCGTCGTGTTCATGCAGCGTCATGAGTTTGCCATCAGGGGTCCGGGCTTGATCCCGCAAAAAAGTAGTTTTCATGGCATCACTTTATCGATCCGGGAGGCTCCTCAAGACACCGGATACGTATCGCTGGTTTACCCGAGAAACCGCCAGCAGCGCGAGCCGGCAGAGTTTGGACGGCCTAGCCAGTGGATTGAAACTCTTGGGCCAGGGCGTCCCAGAGAGCAATCCGAGCCTCAATGCAATGTCGGGCCGTCTCGGAGGCAGTTGCCCACTTTTTAGGATCGTGGCCACAAAGGCTCGCCACAATGCGACGGCAAATCGGCGCATGGCGGGCATCGTCGTGGGCAATATGACGATCGAGGTAATAGCGGAAGCGGCCCCAGACGGCTGGCTCACGATCGGCCAGCGAGCCCACCAGATGGCGAAACATATCGGGGATCACATCTTCCCGCCCGTATGTAAATGCAGCCACGATGTTGAGCGTTGAGCCCGACTGAATCACATCAAACGACTGCCGCACAAATGCCGCCGACGCTAAAGGTGCTTGGCTGACAACAAGTGCCTGTGCGAGCGGATTGCCTCTGGTCAGAGCGGCTAAAAGGTTTTCGATCGGCTGGGTATCAGCCTCGGCGAGTTTCATGCTCTGGAGATAGAGTTCAAAGTGCGAGGCGTAGCCGCCGTCGGGGAGTGCGTCGGATTCCTCGTCGAGGACGATTTCGTTGACCAGTCGGCGGGCCTCGGCGTCGGCCGTGGGCAGCCACGGCACGCTGGTGCAAGTCAGCCGCTGCTGCATCGACTTGAGCAGGCTCTGAAAGTCCCAGACGGCCCAGACATGCCACTCCATAAATCGCCGCAGCCGTTCCGGCCGATCGATCAGAGCATAAAGTGGATGTGCAACGAGGCGATTGCGTGTGTCGCCAAGGTCGATGGTGAAACTGCTGGCGGGGGGAAGAGCGACCGTTGTGGGAGTCATGATGCCTGGCATGGATTGGTGGGATGGAGGCCGGGATGCGTCCGATGTGCCACACCATTTTAGACAGGCTCTGCTGTGGTAGTACCACTCGGGGCAAAAAGCCGGCCCGGCGGCGAAAAAATCGCCGAAACCATCTGTTTTCTGCGCTGCTGGCGGCCCTTGATTGAAAGGGTACGCTGAGGGACCGCTCCTCGCTCCAAGACGCAACCCATTCGTACGTTTAAGAATCAATCGGCATGCAAGCAGACTCTATCGGCATCGTGCTCGCGGGCGGAGCATCACGCCGGATGCAAGGAATGAGTAACCCCAGTGTCGCTGCCGCCGGCATCGGCCCCGGCGGGAAAGCGTTGCTCGAGTTTCGCGGCCGGACATTTTTAGAGCATGTCTGTGCGGCAGTGGCTGCTAGGGTGTCTGAAGTGATCGTCGTGGCAGCCCCTGGACAGGCTTTGCCAAAACTTCCGCTGGGCGTGCGAGTGATTCGCGATACGACGGCGAGCGCCGGGCCGCTGGCTGGCATTCGGGACGGACTCAAAAGTGCCCTTGAGACAGCCCGCAGCAGCGGGCGAGCAGAGCCCTGTGTGGCAATGATCGCATCCTGCGACCTGCCGCTTTTGCGCAGTCAGATTGTGGGGCACTTGATCGAGATCGTTTACGCAGCGATTGGTAACTTAAGCACGCAGACGTCACCGGATTCTTTAAGAAGCACGCAGAAGCCATCCACGTTCAGAAGCACGCAGAAGCCATCCACGTTCAGAAGCACGCAGAAGCCATCCACGTTCAGAAGCACGCAGAAGCCATCCACGTTCGTCTGGGCCCTGCCAGAAGTGCATGCGCACAGGCAGGTGCTCGTCTCAGCGTTGAGCGTGAGCCTGTTGCCCCAGATTGAGGCCTATCTGGCCGAGGGCCGCCGCGATCTGCAGGGGTTTGCGCAGCGGCTTGAGACAATTGATCCGGCAGCGATACGCATTGTTTCGTCAGACGAGCTGCGTCCGCTCGATCCGTCCCTCGAGTCGTTTTGTGACATCGACACGCCGGCAGAATTGCAATTGCTTGTGGAGCGGTCTGAAGCTTCACAGGCCGATCTTGTCCACGATATCGAGGCGGCCACGCAGTGGTTCAGCCAGTGGCATATCTACCGCTTGATCGTCGATCACGACCGACTCAGCCATCGGGGCATTCACGAGGCTCTTGGCAACTTTGTCAGAACAAACCGCCGCAGTCCGTTTTCACTGCTTGACATCGGCTGCGGCGACGCCGGGTTCATTGCCAAGACATTTTCCCAGACGCAGATCGCATCGTATGTGGGAGTTGACGCCTCGAGGTCAGCGTTGGCCGAAGCGCGGCGGGAATTAGGCTCTGTGCCGTTTCATGTGGAGTTGGTCGAAGCCGACCTCGTGTGCCACCTTGCCGACAAAGCGGCCAGCGGTCTCCAGCGATTCGATCTGATCCTGGCCGGCTATGTGGTGCATCACTTGCCACTCGCAGAAAAGCGGATTTTTTTCAAACGCTGCCGCTCGCTGCTGGCAGCCGATGGCCAACTGCTTTTTTACGACGTCTGTCGGCGGCAGAGCGAAACCCGCCAGGAGTATCTCAACCACTATGTAACGATGATCCGATCGTGGAATGAACTCTCCCCAGAAGCCCTCAAGAGCACCTGCCGGCATGTGTTTGACCGCGACTTTCCCGAGACACAGGAGGTGATTCTGGAGATGGCTCGCGAGGCCGGATTTGTTTGTGAAGGCAGCCAGATTTTTGTGGATCAAACCCAATTTCACAGGCTTTTCTGCTTCTCGCAGAGACAGTCCCGAGACGGCTTGCAAGCCATCGGATCGGTGCAGTAAACCCAGTCATGCCAGTCACACGGCAAAACAGAGTGGACTGGGCCGATTGATTCAATCAGCCACCGGCGGATTGTTCGTCTTCGCGATCCGAGGGATGACTTCTATACTCTGCCGTTATGGCAACGCGCAATTCCCGATCGAGTGGAGGCTCCCGGCGACGAGGACGGCGTTGGGCGGTCTTTTCGCTGGCGACATTGGTCATCAGCGGCGGCCTGATCTGGATCGCGCCTGCGGTGCTGGTGCTGACGGCACTGCGAGATCGTCCGCTGGAAGCTCTTTTCGCTGGCGTCGATGGGAGCGTCTCGAGCCGTGCAGCCAGATGGAACTGGCTGGGAAGCAGCGAATACCGCGATGTCATGCTCTGCGATCCCACTGGCCGATCGATCGTGGCGGTGCGACGGGTTGTCATCGACCGCAGTCTAGTGGCACTTGCCTTCGACCCAACGCGATTGGGTACGGTGCGGTTGATCGGTGCCAGGGCACTGGTGGAAGTGCGGCGAGGCGGTAGCGGGCTGGAAGATATTCTGGCACCGTGGCTGGCAGCGCGGAGCCAGGCTCCCACGAGGCCGGCTGTTTCGTTTGAACTGGAACTGGTTGACGCCTCGATCGAACTGATCGACATGGAGCGTCGCGATGTCTGGAGGATCAGTGAATTGATTGCGGCTGGCACCGTGCGGGCCGACGAAACGCTAGCCGGCTGGACGATGTCGGGCAGGGTGTCGCACGCGGGTGCGACGATCGCAGACCCGGCTGGTTCCTTGGGCACCGTGACGCCGCCGCCCATGCCCGGAGCCATTCCGCACGGTTCGTTTTTGCCAATCGAGGGAGTGGCGGAGAATTTAGAGTCGAGTCAACTCGATCGCACGACGATTGCCGCCGGAGCGACTTTGATGCTGGCCCGCGACGGCGGTTGGTCGGTGTCGTCTCCTGCGGCACCAGCAGCCGATGTGCCGCGTTCGCTGGCGATTGCCACCAATCGCGTGCCGCTGGGAGTGTCGAGCGTGTTGGCAACGCGTTTTGATCTGACGCACTTGCTCGACGGCTTGGCTGATGTGCGACTTAATATTGTGCTCCCGGTGGCTGGTGGCCAACAGCCAGCAGGTTCCCGTGGCGGCAGCGAAAGCGTGGCGATCACAGGCATGATCGCTGGCTCCCAACTGGCAATCTGCCACGCCGACACACTCGCTGAGATCATCACGCTCAATCGCTGCGAGATACCACTGGATGTCTCTCTGAATAGACAGATGCTCATCATTCGTAACTTAAAGGCGACATCGCCCCTCTTTAAGGCAGAGGCTTCGGGCCGGCTGCGGGTTCCTCAAGGGGGATCGTGGGAATGGGCAGAGGCATTGATCCATGAAGATTTTGCGCTGGCCGCCGACATCGATCTAGCCGCTGCCTCGCGAGCGATTCCGGGCGGGCTCACCGTGCGGCCGGATGTGCGCGTGACTGACGGTCAACTACAACTCTCAGCCTCCGCCCACGCCGATGGCACCGATCGATTGCTGGAGGTGCGACTGACATCCAGCGATTTAGCCGCCGTGCAAAGCGTGGCGGTGCCGGTGGCTGTTTCGCCCAGTGGCCAACCTCAGCCAAATGCCCAGCCCAGCGAGCGGCAACTCCGCTGGAACCAGCCGTTCACCGCTTGGCTACGGGGACGGCGGGGCCCTGCCCGAACCGATTCGATTCGCATTGAAGAGGCCCGCATCGCCTCGCCCGCCGTGGAGGTATCGGCCGCCGGCACGGCCGAATCATCGAGCATTCAGTGGACGCTTGACATCGACAAACTGATGAAGGAAGCGGCCGAGGTGCTCGACTTCAAGGCTCTACAAATGACTGGCACCGCGCGAGGAAAAATTGATATCAGTCGTCTGGCCGCCACCGGGGTGTCGACGGCTAAAATTTCTGCCAGCCTCAATAACTTTGAGTTGATCGCCCCGGGTCGGCCGGCTTGGCGGGATCAGGAGATCACGCTGGAGGCAGAAGGATCAGGCAGCATGGCGGGAGGCGCGGTGCTCCTTGATCAAGCCCACGCCAGAGTGATGTCGGCAAACGACACTCTGGAATGGACGCTCACCGGCGGCACGCTTGTCGATCTCAACGCCGGCCTTGGTCGAGTTTCCAGCGGCGGGCCTAGTCGCCAGACAATCTCTGCTCCGCCATGGGTGCGGGCAGCGCAAAACTCCGTGGGCATCTCTGCCGACTGTTCGCTGTCGGGAGAACTTGCCAATTGGCAGGCGCGGTTTGAAGGCCTCATGCCAGGGATCGATTGTGGAGATCTGGAACTGGCAGGAAAGATGCAACTCTCGGCTGCTCTGGCCGCCCGTGGCGATAGCTGGCAGATCACCCGCGCCGGCGGAGAAATCGAAAAGCTGGTGGCAAAGTTTTCCGGTCGGCAAGTGGCTGAGCCTCGTGTAGTGGCCAGTGCTGCAGGCCTCTTCAATCCTGCGAGCGGTCAACTGGAAATCTCATCGGGAGAGATTCTCACGGCAACGATGTCGCTGCGCACCGGAGGCGTGGTGCTCTTAGCGATTCATCCAGGCATGGTGGAATCGGCGGGTAGATCCCTGATTGACCGTTTGCGTGGCAAGGTGCAGTGGCAGGCCGATGTGGGCCGCCTTGAAAAATGGCTGGTTTCACCCTTGGCGGCGGCGAGTTGGCCGGCCGCTGGCCGCGCCTGGGGCACCCTTGAAATTCTGGACACCCAAGCAGGCATCAATCTATTGATAGAAGCCACGGGCAATCAGTTGTCGCTCTCGAGTGCGCCAGCCGTGGCTGCGGCGGGGATTGCCAGACCAGCGACGCCCAAACAGATCTGGGCTGAACCCCGCGCCGCCGTCGTGCTGGAAGTGACTCAGAACGGCACTTCGTCTCAGGCCAAGGAGCGATTGACAATCAATAAGCTTTCGCTTGAATCTTCCACCATGGCAGTGGCGGCGACAGGCAGCGTGGGGGAATGGTCGGCGCGACGGCTTATCGACTTGAATGGCACGGTGGCGTACGACTGGGATTTACTCTCGCGTCTGCTCACCCCTTGGACCGGTGGACGGATGCGATTGACTGGCGGCAGCACGCGGCCGTTTGCCCTCCGAGGCCCACTGACAAGCAGCGTTCAAACCGCCATCGATGGCCGGCGTTCGCCGGAAGGATCGCCTCCTCCTCCCAGAGCGATAGCGGGCGACAACTCGGCCGGTATCCCAATCCCGGATCATTGGCTCAAGACCACGCAAGGCCCCGACGAGTCTGAAACCAAGGCCCCCGCGCGGGTGGCCTTGCCGGTGGCTACGGCGATACGGACAGGCGGCAACGCGTCCGACTTTTTACGCGCCATTTCAATCGACACATCAACGGCGTGGATGGCGGCAGAAATAGAGGGCGTGAGCATCGATGCCGGAGAGATGGCCGTCCGGCTTTTTGAAGGGCAATTGGCGCTGGGGCCATTTGACATTGGCGCCGCTGGCGGTCGGCTCCGCGGTGCGCCGTGGGTGCGGCTCATGCCATGGCCTGGAGAACTGATTGTGCCGCCGGGCCGCGTGATCGACCGCGTGGCTCTCTCAAACGGACTCTGCGACCGATTTGTGGCTTGGATTGCGCCGCTGGTCGGTCATTCGAGCCACACCGAGGGATTGCTGAGCGTCGATCTGGCCGGGGCCCGATTGCCGCTGGGAGATTTTTTTGGCGGCGAACTCTCCGGTCAGATGTTGTTTGAAAATTTTGAGGTGACGCCGGGCCCGCAGGCGCAGCCGTTGGTGAATCTGATCGTCAAACTCCAGTCGCTGATCGATCCGCGATTTGCATTTGGCGACAAGACGGTCTTGATGCGGATACGGCCCGATCCGGTTCGCGTCAAGCTGGTGGATCGGCGACTCTGGCACGATGGCCTGGTGATGGAGATGGGGCAACTGACTGTCCGTACCGACGGCAGTGTTGGCGCCGATGGCTCGCTCTCGATGATGACCGAAGTGGCATTCCGCGGTGACATCGCCGGGGGCACGCCGATTGTCGGTCAATTGCTGCGCACACCGCTGGCAATACCGCTGCGTGGCACGCTCAACCGGCCGCAGTGGGACGCTGGCGCACTCGACAAGATCCTCGCTAGGATCGTGGAAAATACCGCCCAAGCGGTCCTCACCGACGGGATTGGCCGCGGCTTAAACGGTCTGGAAACGCTCTTTGGTAATCCTCAGCCGCCAATCCCCAAGTAGGGAGCAGAGCCTTACGCGCTGCGAATCCTGGCATCGAGGCCGCCGATCAAGCGGGTGAGTTTTTTGCGATAGGCAAAGTGTTCCACCTCCAAGCGGTGCCGAGGCGAATCGAGATAGGCAATGGCTGGCCTCGCCACGCCCTGCTGCCGCTGGCGATAGAGCCACGCTGCCGTGTCGGTCGGATCAGCCACCGCCAGTTCGTCGACGAAGTTTTTGTGGATGTCGATGAGGCGAGTCCAACTTCGGGTGATCGCCTTCCCGAGTCGCTCGTTCTCGGCGAGACCGTAGTCGGTCGGACTCAGGCCAGTCAGCTTCGAATCTTCGTTGGCAATCCGCTGGAGAACATCTGCCGGGAGCATGGGCCCTGTCGTGCGGACCGCCAGCGGTCCAACTGTTGCGAAGGTGTCGATGAACGCTCTATGCTTGAAGTGCTGGATCCTTAGGAGAATCGAAATGACGCAGTGGCAGGATCACATTGAAAAATTCCGGGCGTGCTTTCCGGGAAGCCTGTCATCAAGGGCACTCGACTTTCGGTCGAGATGATCCTCGAACGTCTCGGCGACGGCTGGAAGGAGGAAGACCTGCTTCAGTCCTTCCCTTAGCTCACGGCCCAGCACATTCGGGCCGCGCAGTCGTATGCAGCAGCGCTCGCTTCGGATGAGACGGTGTTCCTGTCCGAGCCGGCTGCATGAGAATTCTTGCCGACGAGAGCGTCGATAGCCAAGTCGTCCGATGGCTCCGCAACCGTGGGCACGATATCCTTATTTGCGCATTTTAGTGCGGTGGCGGTGAAAATAAGGAACTTCATGCACCGGCCTCCTTTTCCAGTTTCATCAGTCTTGCCGACAAGTCCGCAGGTGCGACGAAGATCATCTGCTTGCCCTTCTTGCGCTTCTCCAGGGCACCGCGCTCAGCGAGATCCAGCAGATCCGTGCGCGCGGTTTGATACACTACGTTGTGGCTCTTTTGGTGGCTGGCGAAGGTGTATCGCTGTCCCGGATGTTTGAGCGCGTTGCGAATAATCTCCACCTGCCGATGATTGAACAAATCCAGCGCCCGCATGTGTGATTCCACATCCTTCAGTTCCGCCGTTTTGCGCTCCATGGAGGTATGCAGTTCCCGGACGGCCAGGCGGATCACCTGCGTCTGGGCGATGATGAAATAGGTCAGATCGTTATCGTCTGTCTCCGTGTAGAGGAATGACCGGCCATACTTCACGGGCGCTTTGCGCAGGATGTTGGAAATCGAGATGAACTCGAAAAGCCAGTAGCCGCTGTGCAGCATGGCCCAGTAAAATAGCGCCCGCGCCGTCCTTCCGTTACCATCCACAAACGGATGGTCATAGGCCAGCCAGAAGTGCAGGATGATCGCCCGCACTGCCGGATGCACGAAGTAGCCTGGCGACTCTCCATTCGCAAAGGCGCACATCGCCGCCATCCGCGCCTCCAGTTTCTCTGCAGGCGGCGGATCGTGATACACATGCCCAAAGTCATCGCCCACCACCCGCTTCTCATCGGCCCGGCGGAAGCGCCCCGCTGCCGTCGGGTCATCCAGCGTCTTCTCCGTCACCAACCGGTGAATCTGAAGAACCGACTCCGGCGTGAGCGCAGACGCCTTCAGGGCCCGGATGCGCTGCATTGTCACGTAGTTGTTCAGGATCATCTGCTCGCTGTTGTCTCGCGGCTTGCGGCCCGAGCGGATCATCTCCTTCGCCACCTCCCGCGTCGTCACCGCACCTTCGAGCTGGCTGGACGTGATCGCCTCCTCCATCAGCGAACTCACCAGATACCGGCCGCGCGTCTGGGGATTCGTGATCGGCTCCGGGATGCTCACCAGCCCGCCTGCACCGAGATCGATCTGGTGCAGTTCTTCCATCACCAACTCAGTCACGGCGAACTGAAACGGCTGCTGCGCATTGTCCGTCAGGGGAATTGGTTTTAGCGCGTCCATCCTGGAGAGTTTCTGCACCAGCCACCATTCCCGGTGGCTCATACCGACAGGCGGCGAGTAGCGCCGCAGCCTGTCCCAGTGAATGTAGTGCCGCTGCGTCTTCGCCGCTTGCATCATGGAAAAGAGCCGCATCATCCGCTCTGGCGGCTTCAGTTCAGCCATCAGATCGTTCAGCTTGGGTGGTGTTTGCGGGATGCGCATCGGTTTCCTGTCAATATCCTACTAATTCATTGCAAATTAGCAGTTCAATTGAAATTAGCAATTAAATACTAAAATCTTTCACTTTAGTAGTTCTCGAGTTGTCGCGCTCAACTCCCCGCTTAGCAGCTTTGGCAGCAGCGTATCGCAAAACACGCTGCCAAATGACCATTTTTGACCGTTTTTCACGCTCGGCGCAGACGCCCCCCGACTCCTGTCATCATCCGGCACTCTGTCCCTCATTCACAGACTGCAAATGTCGATCACGGGGAGCTCGTCGGGTGAGACCTGGATGATGTCCCGGTTGTCGTGAGTCTGGACGAGTTCGGCCCAGTCGGTGGGCGGCCCACGGGCTAGAGAAACTGGCGGCGGTTCGGGGCGGGGAAGAAACGGGGACAGGTCCAGTTGTTGACAGATTGGGCAAGATTGGCTGGATACCGTGGATGCCCAGAACCGCATGAGTCGCGCCCGGCGGAATAGTATTCCATGTTCTCAATCGACTCTCGCATCCGGTGCACGCTACTCGGCACAGGTCAACGGCGACACCTTCGGGACCAGCTTCGACCGGACCATTGTCACGGGCACGGTGGCGATTGGAGGGGCCCAGCTTGTGCGCGTGTGATCCACGTGAGCGCCCACCACAACCACACTTGACCGCCGTGCTAGCCTCGCGGGTTGACGTTGTTCACCCCGTATCGAAGGAGGCAATGCATGTCCCGGCAAACAGATCATCTAAAATTCCAAGCATGGCAGTCACGACTGGAGCGGCATGCGACATCGGGATTGAGCGTGGCCCGATTCTGCAGTCGGGAGCAGGTATCAGTCGCAACGTTCCAATACTGGCGGCAAAAGTGTTCACGGCCATCTCCTGAACAATCCGCCCCGCTGACATTCCCCGCCTCTCGCCGGTCGAGTTGCTAAGCCACCGGGGCGTGACGATCCGCTTCGCAGCAGGCCTGATCCCGCCATTGATAGCGCACCTCCGGGAGGTGGTGCTGGCGGGACCGATCATCGGCACCGACGAAACGACAGTGACACTCCTTCCAAAAAACTCTCCACCACCCGGTGATACTGACAATCCGAAGAACGTTCGCGCCCGCGAGGTGATCGCGGCAGCGCAGGCGAAGTCGCGTGGCAGCATTACGGCGAGGATGTGGGTCGATCGGAGCATCACGGCGCCGATCAATGTGTTTGACTTCACGGTCAGTCGCCATCGGGATGGGCCGATGCTCTTTCTGGATGGCTTTACCGGCAGTCTCATGACCGACTGCTACTCGAGAGTAGAGGCAGTGCGCACGCGGAGCGATGGCCGGATCATTCGAATGAGCCTGCGTGGCGCATGCGCGGCGGAAGATCTTCGATGCGCGAGAGAACAGCCCCCTCCAGGCCAGCATGCTGCTGGCCATGTTCCAGCAGCTCTACGACATCGAAGACCGAGCCAAGGCCTACACGCCAGAAGAGCGTCTCGCACTCCGCAATGCGGAGTCTCGTCCAATCTGGGAGCGGATGCGGGAATGCCTCGCGAGTGCCGCTCTGATGAGCGTGATGCCGAAAGAAGTCTTCGGGCAGGCACTGACCTACCTGCGGAATCAGTTCGAACACTTGCTCCACTACCTCGACGATGGCCTGATGCCGATCGACAACAACGAGACCGAGCAGCTCATGAAGCAGGTGGCACTGGGCCGCAAAAACTGGATGTTCATTGGCAGTGTCGCTGCGGGGTTTCTGTGCTGCCGATCTCATGTCGCTTGTCAGTAGTGCGCATCGAAATGATCTCGATGTCTTCGTCTACGTGAAGGACGTCCTTGATCGGCTGCCGCCGGGGAGACGGATTACGATGCCATGCGGCCCGACGTCTGGAAGCGATCGCACCCCGAGGCCGTTCGCCTGGACCGGGTAGAGGAGCGGCATGCCAGAGCCGACGCCAAGGCGTTCAAAAGGGCTAAGCAGCGGCTCGCGAAGAGCTGCTAAGCGGACTGGATGTGACGCCTTCCGCCCAGCGCAATGGATGGCTGTGGTGGGCGCTCACCTACTTGCAGATCACGACTCACAAGGAGTATCCCAGAGTTGAATTTACCCGCACGCTGGTTGTCATTCGGCGCTTGAAAACCGGCCACCTGGTGGGGAATACTCGCTGGAAGAATCCTCTTTTTGGAACTGTTGGCAAGGGGTGGGGTCAGGTCGTAGCGGTCTGATCGGTGGTCGCGGGGGCCAAAGCCCCGGCTGATCGTAAGGCGCAAAGGTGCGAGTGAAGAGCACCCGTCCCCGGCAGCATTCGGGAGCCGGACCAGAGGCCCCAGTTCCCGCCCCCAGAATCCTATCCCCTTCCCTTTAGCGACTTTTGTCCAGAATCATCCGTGTCAAGGGCAGTTTGGCGTACGGCTGAACTGTGGGTCTTGCTTGACCCAAGGCATCCATGACAAAAAAGGGCGTTGAGTGGCTCTCTCTCTGTGCTCTGTTTCACAGACACCGAAACGAATGCTGTCGATAATGCGAAAAGATTCGCGGCACGGAGGAAGTCCGCAAATGCACCGCGACGTGCAAGCACCGATTCATTCGACAAAGGAGTGTTGTTCATGCGTGGATTGTTTATCGGCCTAGTCCTAGCCACCATTGCCGGATTGATTCTGTCCTCCAACTGTTGTGCCGGTCCGGCCGTCTCGGTGGGAATCAACATGCCAGCGGCTCAGAGGATGCCGGTGGACAAGGTCAACCATTCCGCCTGGGATAACCTGCTCAAGAAATACGTCGATGCGAATGGCTACGTTACTTACGCCGCATGGAAGGCCTCTGCCGCCGACCAGAAGGCCCTGGATGACTATCTGAACCATTTGTCAGCGGCGTCGTTCGATCGGGAATCATCACGAGAAACCCAAATCGCCTTCTGGGTCAATGCCTACAACGCGGTAACGGTGAAGGGGATTCTGCGCGAATATCCGACCACAAGCATTCGGAACCATACCGCGAAATTGTACGGTTACAACATCTGGAAGGATCTACAGATCCTTGTCGCGGGCAAGGCTCATTCGCTGGAAGGGATTGAGCACGAGATCCTCAGGAAAATGGGAGAGCCGCGAATTCACTTCGCCATTGTTTGCGCGTCCATTGGGTGCCCGCGACTGCTGAATGAAGCCTACACGGCGGATCGGCTGGATGAGCAGTTGACCGTGAACGCGAAGGTATTTTTCGCCGACCGCACGAAGTTTGTCGCCGACACTCGCGGCGGGACGATTGCAGTGTCGCCCATTCTCGACTGGTTCGGCAAGGATTTTGGAGTAGATACATCGGCACAAATGCGGTCGATTGCCCCCTATCTGCCAGAGTCAGCTCAGCCGCTGGCCAAGAGCGGCTCAGTTCGTGTGAAGTTCCTCGATTATGACTGGAACCTCAACGACCAGGCGAAGTTGCGGAGCGAGGATCGGCGATGATCGTGGGCGGCGGCGGTCTACCTGAGTGGCCGCAGGTATTGGTCGAAGGGTAAATCAAGCAGGGAAAAAGGAGCCAACTCAACGGTGGCCTGTGGAATCTGGCGAGTGTGCCGTGGTTCACACAGAGTGGCTGGCTGAGGAACCGATGATAGGCAGGAGGCCACTGGCGGCGGCGAAATCATTTTGACGAAAGGAATCGTGATGAGAAAGATCGTTCTCAGTGTTGCGTGTTGTCTGGGGATTGCGGCGCTCACCGCAGGTTGCCAGGCACCAAGCTATCGCGCCCCAGCATATTCACCGAGCCAAGAGGGGTCAGGAACGGCTGATCCGAGCTACACTCCACCAGCCGGTTCGGGAATGCGACCAGCGCCGTCGTATCAAGGATCAGGCTCTCGTTAGTTGACTGAAGCGAGTCAGGAGTGGCATCCATGAATAGGAAGTGGTTTCTGATCGGAGGCGTGGTCACTTTGCTGGCCATCGTGGTTGGCACATCGCTCTTGCGGAGCGCCGTGAAAAAGACATCCCAATCCCTTGCAATAGATCCAGTGTCGCACGCCACCGAGCAGGCGCAGCCCGTCGGCTGGGTGTTTGGTCGGGTGATCGGTTTTCCCGGAGCCGAAAAGCCGTTGATGCTCCAGGGGATGGGTGGCTCTGCACATGGACCAGCAACATCTGAAGTCCGACCATGATCGCTACCCGAATCGCTTCCACGCGAGTGACGCACCTGTTCGCCTCGGCCACCGAGAACAAACTCGACGGCGTGTGGGTCATTATCCCAGCCCAGAACGAACAGGCCTCCATTCCACATGTGCTGCAAGACCTACCGGCAGTTGGACGCGTTATTGTCGTAGACAACGGTTCGACAGACGGAACGGCAGAAGCGGCTCAGTGCAGAGGTGCGGATGTTGTTCATGAGGCACGACGCGGTTACGGGTCAGCCTGCCTAGCGGGGCTGGCACGCATTGAGATGCTGGTTGCCGGCGGCGAGCAGCCTCCCAAAATCGTCGCTTTCTTGGATGCGGATTACAGCGATCATCCAGAGGAGTTGCCGCAACTGGTGGAACCATTACTGGCTGGCAAGGTCGATTTCACGATTGGTTCGCGACTCTTGGGCCAGCGTGAAGCCGGTGCGATGCCGCCGCAAAGCATCTACGGCAACAAACTGGCGTGCTTTCTGATGTGGTTGTTTTGGGGCGTGCGACACACCGATCTCGGACCGTTCCGGGCCATCACTTATTCGTCGCTGCAACAACTTGGAATGCAGGATACAAACTTCGGCTGGACGGTCGAGATGCAGATCAAGGCTGCGGTTGCCAAGCTGCGCACTCAAGAGATTCCCGTGCGATATCGAAGGCGGATCGGTGTAAGTAAGATCAGCGGCACGGTCAGCGGTACGATGAAGGCCGGATTCAAGATATTGTTCACCATTGCTCGTTATCGGTGGCGGACGTTGTGGATCAAGTAACCAGCGAAGCTGGTAGCTTCATACCCACGAAGCAGTCGTCGCGATTGACCAGACAGGCAGCAGTCCTTCTGCTGCTGGTGATCGCCCAAGCGGTCCTCTACTTCATCGTCACGGCGTTGAGCAGACGATTCGGGTACGAAGAACATTTTGGCCAACGGCCAATCCCAGCGGTGCTTGGCCTGCTCACCGTCTGCTTTGGACTGCACCTTCTCAGTCTGAAGATCGCCCTGCGGATCGGAAACCGGCGGCAGATCGTGGTGATGGTGCTGTGTGCAGCGGCAGTGTTTCGCGGAATCATGCTGTTCTCGGAGCCGATCCAGGAAATCGACATCTACCGTTATCTTTGGGATGGAGCTGCGTCTGCCGAAGGCGTTAACCCCTTCCGCTACAGTCCCGAACAGGTGCTGCGTGCCGATCCGAGTCGGCCTCTGCCGTCTGATTTAAGGCGACTCGTCGCCTTGCGTGATCGTTCTGCGCCTTTGGCAGAAGTCTTAGACCGCATTCATTACGGCGAACTCACGACGGTCTATCCGCCTGTCAGTCAAGCGGTTTTCGTAACCCCGTCCTGGATCTCTCCCGCTTCCACAACGGTCTTTCATCGCGTCGTGATCATAAAGGCAACACTCCTTCTGTTCGACATTGCGACGATTGTGTTCGTGCTGATCCTCCTGCGGCTCACTGGGCGTCATTTGGGATGGAGCATTGTCTACGCATGGTCGCCGCTTGTGTTGAAGGAATTCGCCAATAGCGGTCATCTGGATGCCATTGCCGTCTGCTTGACCACGGCGTCGTTGGCTTGCTGGACGCACGGAATGCTGGCGAAAGGAACTGTGCGTTCCACTGTCTGGCTGGGTGTGGCTGGTTTGCTGTTGGGACTCGGCACTGCCGCCAAGTTGTATCCGATTGTTTTGCTTCCGGTCTTGACCTTCGTCACGTTAAAGAGAGTCTCTTGGCGACCCGCGACATGGTTTGGCATGTTGGGAATGCTGACCTCGGGATTGCTACTCGCTCCGATGCTGCTGACGCAACCGGTTGCAACGGTGTGGTCTGTCAGTCCGACAATTCCTGGTCGCGAGATCCCTTCACCGAAATCGAGTCCACCGCAATTGACACGAACTGGGATTGAGGCAGCGAAGCCGGAGCGTCCAAGGAGCGGATTGGCAATGTTCTTCCGGCGTTGGGAAATCAACGACTTGATCTTCATGTTCGTAGTTGAAAACCTCCGACCAAGATCGCTGGACAGCGACTATGCTCCATCGGAACAGTCGCCCTGGTTTTCAGTCGCACCAGACCGATGGCGACAAGCGGTTGTCGCACCTCTGGCGTCTCGGCTCGATGAAACTCCAGCGCACCTGGCCTTTCTGCTTGCGCGGGGGGCGACACTGGGTGTGTTTGTCCTCGTCGCCTTGTGGCTTGCATGGCAGGGCCAACGCACCGCAGAGCCGACACGCTGGCTGGAGCTAGTATTCCTCACGCTGGCCTGGTTCTGGGCGCTCTCCCCCACAATGAACCCCTGGTATTGGACATGGGTGTTACCGCTGCTGCCATTTGCCCGTGGCCGCGCTTGGTTCGCCGTCTCCGGGCTGCTCCTGCTGTATTACCTACGGTTCTGGCTCGCCTATCATTTCGCCGATACCGTGCTGTTCGGAACGGGATATCGGGGTGAGCACTTCTTTCATTTCGTCGTTGGGCCGCTAGAGCATGGACTTTGGACGGGATGGCTCGTGGTTGAGTCCTGGAAGCGTGGGAAGTGTGCCCCATTGCACAGAACCATTTTGGTGGACGGCATAAAGTGAAGGGTCCAGTGGCCATCCATCGTGTCCGACTTTCGCTCCGACATCGTGAGGTGCCAATGTGAGTAACCACGAATGGTCAAACGCGCGGTGGAGATACCCAAGATGACTTCAATCCAAAACGATAAACTGAACCCGATTACCGAGAGTAGGCTGGGGAAGAAGTTAACGCTGCTGTTTCTCGTCGCATTCGCTGTGGTCATCGGCTACTGGCAACTAGGGGACTCGCTGAGTCTGGCAAATCTCGCCCGCCAGGAATCGCAATTACGCGAGTTCCAGCAGCAACATCCCGTGCTTGTTTACGGCGTGGCCTTTTTGGTTTATGTGGTCGTAACTGGGCTTTCGCTCCCCGGCGCCACGGTCCTGACGCTGATGTACGGCTGGTACTTCGGCCTCATACACGGCGTCATCCTTGTGAGCTTTTCATCAACGGCTGGCGCAACTCTGGCGTTTCTGCTCAGCCGTTTTCTGTTTCGTGACATGATTCAGCGCCGCTTTGGCGACCGGCTGGGCAATTTCAATCTGGCACTGGAACGAGAAGGTCCCTTCTTTCTGTTCAGCTTGCGGCTGATTCCCGCCGTTCCGTTCTTTGTCATCAACGCGGTCATGGGCCTGACGCCGATCCGCGCACGAACCTTTTGCTGGGTCAGTCAATTGGGAATGCTGCCGGGAACAGCCGTCTACGTCTACGCCGGGTCGAGCGTGCCTGGCCTGCAAACACTGGCGGACAAGGGAGTGAGCGCGGTTTTCACGCCCAGCCAGTTGACTCAGATCCTGATCGCCTTCATCGTGTTAGGCGTTTTTCCGTTGGTTGTGCGAGGGACGATGAAACTGTTTTCTCCCTCGAATCCGCGTCAGCCCGTTCAGGAGACGGGCAACGACATTGCCAAAGAACGTAACGCAGCCACGAAACCGCTGTGATCATAATCGACTCAACATCTGCTAAGAAAGAAAACCATGCCAGAACTTCTCCAGCTATTGCCGAGGGATGAATTCAATCAACAGCTCGAAGCCAACGTCCATCCACCCGCCTGGAGCAATCCGACGCCGCGGGGACGGTACAACCTGGTCGTGATTGGAGCGGGAACAGCCGGCTTGGTCACCGCAGCCGGAGCCGCGGGCCTGGGGGCCAAAGTAGCGTTGATCGAGCGCAACCTGATGGGCGGCGACTGCCTGAATGTCGGCTGCGTGCCTTCCAAGGGTGTCATCAGCGCGGCCCGCATCGCAGCCACCGTGCGCCATGCGCGTGAGTTTGGTGTGGACGTTCCGGAAGGCGTCACGGTCAACTTCGCTGCGGCCATGGAACGTATGCGACGGCTCCGCGCCCGCATCAGTCCCAATGATTCCGCACAGCGGTTCCGCGACCTCGGGGTGGATGTCTATTTCGGGCAGGCACGCTTCACCAATTCCAGCACCATCGACGTGGATGGCACATCCCTCAACTTCAAGCGTGCTGTGATCGCAACCGGCGCGCGGGCCGCAGCCCCGCCAATACCTGGCTTGAACTCCGTGGACTATCTGACGAACGAAACATTGTTCTCGCTGACGGAGCTTCCCCGACGACTTGGCGTGATTGGCGCTGGACCGATCGGCTGCGAGATGGCTCAAGCGTTCGCTCAATTTGGCTCTGAGGTGTTCCTGGTCGAGGCCGAACACGGCATCCTGTCACGCGAAGACCGGGATGCGGCTAAAAGTGTCCAACAGGCGATGTCGCGTGATGGCGTCAAATTGCTGTGCTGCGGCAAGAACCTGACAATCAAGAATGCCGGCGGAATCCGGCTCACGGTTGAATCGCATGGCACGGGCTATGACGAGCCGATCGACAAGCTGTTGGTTTCAGTCGGCCGAGCGCCCAACGTCGAGAATCTGAATCTGGAAGCGGTGGGCGTCGAATACCACAAGAAGGGAGTCACCGTGAACGAACGCATGCAGACGACAAACCCCATGATCTACGCTGCGGGAGATGTCTGTTCGCCGTATCAGTTCACACACGCCGCCGATTTCATGGCTCGGATTGTGATTCAGAACGCGCTCTTCAAAGGCCGCAAGAAGTCCACTTCGCTGGTGATTCCCTGGTGTACCTACACGTCGCCTGAAATTGCCCATGTGGGGCTATACGAAAACCAAGCCAAAAAAAAGGGGATCGAAGTCGATACGTTTATCCAAGAGTTCCACGATGTAGACCGCGCGATACTGGATGGGGACGACAATGGCTTTGTCAAAGTCCATGTTAAGAGGGGAACCGACAGAATCGTCGGAGCGACCATCGTCGCGCGCCATGCGGGAGACTTGATCTCGGAGATCACGCTGGCGATGACGCACGGCCTGGGACTAAAGAATATCGGCAGCACGATCCATCCGTACCCGACTCAGGCTGACGCGATCCGCAAGCTCGGCGATCAGTTCAACCGCACGCGGCTGACCCCGTTCGTTCAATCGCTATTCCGGAAATGGTTGGCGTGGACGCGGTGAACTGAAGAGCAATCCACTGCCCGCCGACCGTTTTGGCACTCACTGATTGCCCGCGTCGATGAGTGTGGTCCGTTTCACAGACGGAAATCCCAAGCTGCCGTAAAGTGAGGGCAACCAAAAGTCGATTGTAGTCCACGTTGTTCGATTAGGAAAGGACGACTCAATGCCCCAGCGCGAAGTCACGAAGACAACGGCCCCTGAGGAGTCCGTTGACCGCCGATATGCCGCCGCAGCCCAACGTCGTGAGGAGGCGCTGTGCTGCCCGGTGGAGTATGCCGCAAACTTTCTGTCGGTGGTTCCCCAGGAGATTGTGGAACGCGATTACGGTTGTGGCGACCCGACTCTCTTCGCAAATGAGGGAGAGTCGGTTCTCGACCTTGGTTCGGGAGGAGGCAAGCTGTGTTACATCCTCGCTCAGGTTGTTGGTAAACGTGGGAGTGTGATCGGCGTTGATTGCAATCGCGAAATGCTCGGGCTGGCGCGCAAGTACCAGCAGCAGGTGGCGGATCGGTTGGGTTTCAGCAACGTTGATTTCCGATACGGACTGATTCAGGATCTGCAACTCGACTTGGACCTGCTGGGACGTGAACTTGAGCAGCACCCCGTGTATGACCCAGCGAGTTGGCTCATGCTGCGGAACTTGGAAGATCGGCTCCGGCGCGAACAGCCGATGATTCCCAGCGATTCGATGGACTGTGTGGTTTCCAACTGCGTGCTGAATCTGGTTCGGCAACAGGACCGCCGGCAATTGTTCGCGGAGATCTTTCGCGTCTTGAAGCGAGGCGGCAGAGCGGCGATCAGCGACATCGTATCGGATGAAGATGTTCCAGAAGCGATGCAGCGCGAGCCGGAGCTTTGGTCTGGGTGCATCTCTGGTGCGTTCCGCGAGGATAAGTTCCTGGCAGCATTTGAAGCAGCCGGCTTTCACGGTATCAATATTGTCAAGCGGCAACGTGACCCCTGGCGCACAGTTGAAGGGATCGAGTTCCGATCCGTGACAGTTGTGGCCCACAAGGGCAAACAAGGCCCCTGCCTGGAACGGAATCAGTCGGTGGTCTATCGCGGACCATTCAAGAAGGTTGAGGACGATGACGGACATGTTTACATGCGAGGCGCGCGGATGGCGGTCTGCGACAAGACGTTTCATCTACTACAACGTGCCCCGTATGCCGGTCAGTTCGATGCGATTGAACCGCGTGAAACAGTTTGCCTCACAGATGCCCAGCCATTCGATTGCAGACGTTCCAAACTGCGTGACCCGCGTGAGACGAAAGGGACCGCATATCGGGAGACGATGGAATCGGCTGGATCGTGCTGCAGTGACGATGGTCCCAGTTGTTGACGGGGTGCCTTGCGGACGACGGAATCACTTTATTCACGGAGGAACGACAATGTTGGTACTCAGTAGAAAGATCGGCGAAGAGCTTTCCATCGGCGACAACACGGTTGTGTTCGTGCAAGCCATCGTCGGGAATCGTGTGCGGTTGGGAATTCAGGCCCCGCGTGAAACCAGGGTGTTACGCGGCGAATTGGCACCGTTACACTCGAAGAGCCTGTTGGTGGACACGCAGGCTTGCGACGGGGTGGCTGAGAACGCAGTGACTGAAAACTGGCTCCGCAGGGTCGCTCGATAAGGGGTTGTCGTTCGTTGAGCCGCTGTGAGCGGCTCAACAAGATTTATTCGCTGAAGGAACACATCCATGGCTGAACTCACTTTATTGCGCCGCGCAAGTCCGCTGGCGCAGTCCTTCGAACAACGTCGCATCCTTTCCGAAGGAGAGCAGCGTCGCTTTGAACAAGTGCTGGCCGATCACGGTCGGCTGCCGCTCCGTGCCACCGGACTTGAGGTCTTGCAGATCAATCTCGGCAAGCTGTGCAACCAGACGTGTCTCCATTGCCACGTCGATGCTGGGCCGGATCGGCGCGAGAGCATGTCGCGGGAAACGGCAGAAGCGTGTTTCGACGTGCTGCGCCGCTCGGACATCCCCATGCTGGACATCACAGGGGGAGCACCGGAGATGAATCCCCATTTTCGCTGGCTCGTCGCCGAAGCCCGTGGCCTGGGCCGACGGGTCATCGATCGCTGTAACTTGACGATTCTGATTGTGCCGGGCTTTGAGGATCTTTCGGAGTTCTTGGCGGAGCACCAAGTCGAGATCGTGGCTTCGTTGCCGTGCTATCTGCAGGAGAATGTGGATCGGCAACGGGGAGACCATGTCTTCCAGCGGTCACTGGAAGCCCTGCGAAGGCTCAACGCTCTGGGGTACGGACAGCCCGATTCTTCGCTTTCTTTGACGTTGGTGTTCAATCCGACCGGCCCGACGCTCCCGCCAGACCAGCAGCAACTGGAGGCCGTGTACCGGCGCGAATTGCGAGCGCGTTACAAAATCGAATTCACTCGGCTGTTTACGATCACCAATCTGCCGATCAGCCGCTTTCTCGATGATCTACTCCAAAGCGGCCAGTTCGACGCTTACATGCACAAGCTCGTCGAAGCCTTCAATCCGACGACGGTCGATGGCCTGATGTGCCGTACGATGTTGTCGGTGGACTGGCAGGGAAATCTCTCCGATTGCGACTTCAATCAAATGCTCGGAGTGCCGCTGGCTTCCGGATTACCACGCAACATCGATGAATTCAACGATGCGACCCTTGCTCAATTGGCGAATCGTCGGATCGTCACGGGCCAACACTGCTTTGGCTGCACAGCGGGAGCCGGTTCTAGCTGTCAGGGAAGCGTTGTTGGTTAGAGGAGTCGGTAACGGTCTGCCGTGTCGGGATCGTGTCATGGATGATAAAAAGTGAACGAGCCAGGAGTTCTAATGAACAGTTCTGAAACGAGGAATTGGTCGCACGGGCCGCGTTGCAAGCCGTCTGGCTTCACACTGATTGAATTGCTGGTGGTGATCGCAATCATTGGAGTTCTGGTCTCCCTCATGCTTCCGGCGATGCAGCAGGTGCGGGAAGCGGCCATGCGTGTGCAATGCAAAAACAACTTAAAGCAGATTGGCTTGGCGATCCACAACTACGAAAGCACCTATACGCGTCTTCCTTCGGGCGGCCAAGGAACGAGGTTCACTCCGTCAGGTCCCGTCACGACTTTTGGTCCCCACACACTCTTCGTGGCGGAAGACAGCGGACGCGACGAGCGTATGCAACCGGGGCCTGTTTATACCGATCCTGTGAACGGGCAACGTCGAAGGTTCTGGCGCTGGGCGGGGCGCAACGTGCTGCTTTCGTATCCACAGACGCACAAGCACCGACAGGTTAGTTCAGCGACGAGGAAGTGATGTCGTGCCACTTTCAGCGCTTGTAAGAAGGATAGATATGTTGCTGTTGCTCCCCGCCATGAATCGCCTTTTATCCAGTGCTCTACCGCGTTTCCATCTTGTGGGTTACGGATTCGTCTTTTGGTTCCTACTGCCGCCATCCGTCACCGAGGCCGTTGAACCAGCGGCAACCGTCGTCGATGTGCTTTTCCGCGTGCGCCAACATGATTTTTATCCGCTCAATGCAGAAGGATTCTTCACGAACGACCGACTCCTCGGCAAGCATGGCATTGCGGATGTGGACAATGACGATTGGCGTGTGAGGTTGCTGGCTATTGGCGATTTGGTTCGACTTCTGCCAGACGCGGGCGACGATGTTTCGCAGGGTCTATTCGATAAAAATCTTCATGTCCGACAAATTGCGGCGGCGGCACTGGGTATCGCGCGACAGACAACGGTGGCAGGAAAGTTGGAACAGGTTCTCAAGGACGACGTCAGCCCCCTGGTCCGTTCGCAGGTGGCGATGTCGCTTGGCCAAATGGAGTCAAACCGGTCGCTCGACATGCTCCGGAAGTTGCGGAAAGAGGATTCATCGAGGGATGTGCAACACCAATGCGAGTTGGCCATCGACCAGATCGAGAAGAAACGGGGTGCAACGGACGAGGAACTCACGGCATTTCGCAACTTAAACTCGAAGGACTTTGAATCGGTTCAGGTCGGTGGTAAGGCATCGGATTTCGTCTTAGAAGATACCGAAGGTGCCCCCTGGCGACTGAGTGACGCCAATCGGAACGGATGGATCGTCTTGATTTGGATCTTTGCCGACTGGTGCCCCGTCTGCCACGGCGAATACCGCGATCTGATCGATCTGCGAAAACAGTTCAAAGACGCTGGCATTCAGGTCGCCACCATCGAATGCCACGATACTTATCGCAGCCGTGTCATGGTCGGAAAAGAACTGGAACCGCAATACTGGTTCTCAAAGCAGTCGTTCAAGGACAAATACAAGACGGGAATCTGGTGGCCGCATTTGGTCGACCATGCCGGCGCGGTTGGAGCGAGGTACGGCGTCGATCCGATGAGCTTTGCGGTCCATGCAGAATACGTCAACCGTCCCTCGACGGTCATCATTGATGCGACAGGGGTCATCCGCTTCGCTTATTACGGGACATTCTGGGGCGACCGTCCCTCGATTCATGAAACTCTGGAGATGATCAGGAATGAGCGTTTTGAGTTTGAGCACAAGGACCGCAGAAAGACGCCGCCAGGTCGGTGATTTCATGCGTTCCCTTGGAAGGCTGCCAGACCTGGACTGTCTCGCGGAGACGCCGCAGTCGCACCGTACCCGATGAATCAAATCCTTTTTAGCGGAGTCAAATCAATGAACGTGAAAGTCCATACACGAGAGTCTGCGCCACTCGAAGCGAGCGGCGACCTTCAAGCCGTGGCGGAGCGCTACGGCTTCGTTCCAAACCTGATGGGAGTGATGGCTGGAGCGCCGTCGCTGCTCAAAGCATACTTACAGATCGGTGAGTTGTTCAGCCGCACATCTCTGACGCCGGTCGAACAACAGGTCGTGCTGCTCACGGTGAGCGCGACCAACCGCTGCGATTATTGTGTCGCGGCGCACAGCGTCGTAGCTTCGATGCACAAGGTGCCCGACGAAATTGTTCGGGCGCTCCGTGATGGAGTGCCGCTCACGGATGCCAGGCTCGAATCACTGCGTGCCCTCACGGCTGATATTGCGGAACATCGCGGCTGGCCGACCGAAACATCAATCGCGGCGTTCTTCGCCGCTGGCTATGCGAATGAGCAGCTTCTGGAGGTAGTTCTCGGCGTGGGTATGAAGACGTTGTCCAACTACACCAATCACCTTGCACGCACGCCACTCGACCCGCAGTTCGCCGTTGCCGCCTGGTTGGCTCCGGTGCGACATGATTCCGAATGTGACCAGGGGGCAAAATGACGGTCGCTCTAGTGCTGATCGCCGGCCTGTTGTTGGCTCTTGCGAACGGCGCGAATGACAACTTTAAGGGGGTCGCGACGTTGCTGGGAAGCGGCACGGCAAACTATCGCCGCGCCCTGCTCTGGGCGACAGCCTGCACGCTGCTGGGATCGCTCACGGCGGTGTTCCTGACCGGGGAACTGTTGAAAAAGTTCAGCGGAAAAGGACTGGTCAGTGATGCGCTGACAACGAATGTGGATTATGCGGCCGCCGTCGCACTTGGAGCCGGGCTGACCGTCCTGGTGGCGACCCGCGCCGGAATGCCGGTTTCAACAACCCATGGCCTGCTCGGCGCTCTGATGGGAGCGGGCTTGGCGGCGGGGTCACCGGTCAGCGTTGTAAGGCTAGGCAGCGGATTTGTGTTGCCACTCTTACTCAGTCCTTTGCTGGCGCTCTGCTCAACTGCCGTTGTTTATCCTCTGCTTCGAAGTACCCGCCGCCGGCTCGGAGTTTCTGCGGACATGTGTCTGTGTGTTGGCAACGAGATCGTTGAGGTCATACCGGTGTCGCATGGGATTGCGGCTATGCCACGAGCGAGTGAGCTGAGTATTCAAGTCGGAGATACGGTCACCTGCCACCAACGCTATCAAGGACAAGTCCTTGGTCTGGAAGCGGGGGCCGTGCTGGACTGGTTACACTACGGATCGGCGGGGAGTGTGAGCTTTGCCCGCGGCGTCAACGATACGCCGAAGATCGCCGCCCTGTTGCTCCTGAGTCCGCACTTGTCGGGTAATTTCTCTCTGTTGTTTGTAGGTGTGGCGATCGCAGCGGGCGGCATCCTCATCGGACGGCGAGTGGCCGAGACGATGAGCCTGAGAATCACCAGCATGAATCACGGCCAGGGATTTGTCGCCAATCTGATAGCCGGGCTGATCGTCATTGCGGCCAGTTGGATGGGAATGCCCGTATCCACGACGCATGTCAGTTGTGGCGCGCTGTTTGGAATTGGCACAGTCACTGGACAAGGAGACTGGAAGGTGATCGGCAAGATCGCCGGTGCCTGGCTGTTGACCTTGCCTTTGGGTGCGGCGCTTGGGGCGGCGAGTCTGTGGTGCATCCGTTGGTTGTCTTTTGTGTGACCTATGTTTATCGAATCAGAAAAACCGTCATCCTTGGTCGAAGCTCGCGTATCGCGAGTGAATGAGGCGACTCATTTCACGTTGGCACAGCCAGATCGTCTGATCGTATTCACGCGATTTCCCGAGGCCGGGCAGGCAAAGACTCGGTTGATTCCAGCTCTGGAAGCTGAACGAGCGGCACAGCTTCAGACGGCGCTGACTCGGAGAGCATTGAATGTTACGCGGCAGCTCTGTTCGGCTAGGCCGTGTGATCTGGAGGTACGATTTGCGGGGGGCGACGTAACACGCATGTGCAGACTTTTCGGGGCCGGACATCGGTATTCGGTCCAACATGGGACCGGTCTGGGAGAACGATTAGTGCATGCGGTCTCTGTTGCATTCATGGAAGGTGCGAAGCGGGTTCTGGTGATTGGAACCGATTGCCCGGAAATCGAACCGTCGATTCTTGCAGAGGCGTTTGAGGCTCTGTCGCGAACGGATGTCGTGTTGGGACCGGCCCTTGACGGTGGCTACTATTTGATCGGGTTGCGCGCCAATCGTCCGGATCTGTTTCGGGGAATCGACTGGGGCACGGAGAACGTGTTGCGGCAGACACTGGAGATTGCTCGACAATCGCGATACAGCGTCCGTCAACTGAAGCCGCTCTCCGATGTTGATTACCCTGAAGATCTCCTTGCCTGCCGCCGTGTGCCCGGAGCATTTTCCGATGTTCTGCCTGAGATGCGTGCGGGGTTGCTGTCAATCGTCATTCCGACATTCAATGAAGAGCGGACGATTGAGCAGACTTTATTGCCCATTGTAGGCGTGCCAGACGTTGAAGTCATCGTCGCCGATGGCGGCAGCGGGGACGCGACGACCGATATCGCCCGTCGCATGGGAATCTGCGTCGTCCCAGTCAGGCCGGGGCGCGGGCGACAGATGAACGCCGGTGCTGCACTCGCCAGCGGAGAAGTGCTGCTGTTCCTGCACGCCGATACGAAGTTGCCCGGCGGATTTCGGGAGCACGTTTGGTCCACGCTGGATCGCGGGGCCGTCGCGGGGGCGTTTCCACTGCGCATCGACGACAAAGATTCGGGCTTGCGCTGGATCGAATGGGGCGCGAATCTGCGTTCGCGTTATTGGCAAATGCCGTACGGCGACCAGGGATTCTTCATTCGCACCCAGGAATTTTTGACTGTCGGAGGATTTCAGCACTGGTCGCTGATGGAAGATTACGACCTCTGCCGCCGCGTCAAAAAAGTCGGTCGGATTGGGTTGGCTACGGCTGCTGCGACCACATCCGGGCGGCGCTGGCAGAAACTCGGGGTGTTGAAGACAACGCTCATCAACCAAATCTGCGTCGTGGCATTCCGACTGGGCATTTCACCGGAACGCGTCGCCCGATACTACTATAATGTATAATGGAAAGTAAGTTGCCGATCTCAGGCGATCCACGGCGGATCGCCCGGGGCTCAAGTTTGCGAATCCTATCGACGTGAGAACCAGTTCGGAGTCAACATCGCGTGAACTGGTCGTCCTACGGGGAGCTAAGCGGCCCGGTCGTGCGGCTGAAATGTGTCGTTGGAAACCACTCCTGGAGATCAAACCATGTCAGCAGCGAATGTTGTGGCAATGCCGCATGAGCCTCGGTCGATTTGGCGAACAATCGTCCGCAAGCGGAAAATCCTCTTCCTGGTCGTGTTGCTGGGCGTCATTGGATCGTCCATTGCGGGGGCGATCTGGTTTCGTCAGCGGTACGCTGTCTCCCCGATAATGGACCTTTTTGTTCGAGAGTACTCAACCGCCGAATACCCCGAAGATCCCGCTGATCATAGCGTCTTTTTTGGTCAATACACGGGTCGAACACTCAAGCTCGTCGCGCGAGACGAAACGCATTTCGACTTCGTCTTCGAGTCACAGCATAAACACGTCGCCACAGTCTCCTTTCGTAACGTCGATGTCGCCCTGATGACGCCCAGCCTTCCCGAATGGTGCAAGACCGACGAGGGGTTGGAGCGGATCGCCTTAACGGACCGGCAGTGGAATCGCCAGCAAGTTCGGTTCGAGGTAAAATCACCGCTCGTGGAGGTAACGGGGGGCGACGGTTTCGAGAGTGGCCGCCTGTATACAGCAGAACTGGCCAAGAATTGCCTGAACGCCGGATTGTGGGAAGTCCTGCTCTTCGTCAAGGAGAACGACCACAAAAAGCTGTACTATCAAGGTTGGTTCACCTTTCCACTAGGTCACTACGCCCGAATATTCGAGAAAAACACTGGCTTGGCCTACCGCAAACATTGGTACAAACTCGAACATTGGTCCGACCCCCACGGCGTCCCGATTGCCCTCGACACATTACGAAAGGTCACATCCGAGAGAACGGTGGAATGTCGATTCGATCCGGTCGAACGATTGTTCGCGGCCGGAGAGCAGGTTCGTAAACGCCGCACGACGGATGCGCCGAACGTTTTGGCCTGGAAGGAGGTTTTCGATGGTCACGCAGTCACGTTCGCCACCTTCGTACCTCCCGGCCGTTACGATGTGCATCGACCGTGGAAAAACCAGTATTGGCGGCTCGCGAATTTCGAGGATGCCGTGCTTCGCGAGGTCCAATCGCCCGCTTCCGCGAAACCCCTGCACGAGATTGAACTGCGTTTTCGCAGCCAGGACCATCAGAATGTCGCTCGCTTCATTGTCAGCGGCATGCAGCTCGTCGAATTGCCCCAATTGCCCGTTGCTCGCTACTTCGAGGGGCTCTATATGCCAATGGGGATTGGCGTTCCACCGTTCTTTCAGACCTACTCCGACCTTCAAGAGCATGTCCCCAGCCAAAGTGGTTACTTTTCCGTCTTGCTAGACGACAATAACCACTGGCTCAATCATCACGACATTGCGGTCGATGGCCCGATTTTGCATCGAGACGAACACGATCCATCGCTCGTCCATCTGTACCTGTTATCGTATGAACGACACACCTTGATTGGGCATTGGATTCTCTCCACTGGGACGGAGACGCCCGCCACCTTGGAACCATGATGAACGAACCGCTTATTCGCTTCGGCGTGTTCGCCAGCGTGCTGATCCTCATCGCAATCTGGGAGTCGCTTGCGCCGCGCCGCACTCGTGTTGCCAGTCGCTGGCGACGTTCCATCAACAATCTGTTGCTGGTCACGCTCGATTCGCTGTTCGTCCGGGTTATCCCCGCCCTATCGGCGGTTGCAGCCGCGAAATGGGCGACCCAGTACCACGTCGGTTTGCTGAATCAGCTCGATGTTCCCGGATGGTTCGAAGGAATCATCGCACTGCTCGCTCTGGATCTGTTGATTTATGGCCAGCACGTTGCAACGCACCGACTGCCCATCCTGTGGCGATTCCATCGGGTTCATCATGCCGACCTGGATTTGGACGCGACTTCCGGCTTGCGCTTTCATCCCGTCGAGATTTTGTTGTCGATGTGCGTGAAAGTCGTCGCCGTCACGTTGCTCGGTGCCGGAATGGAAGCGGTGATGCTCTTTGAAGTAGGTCTGAACGCCTCCGCCATCTTCAATCATGGCAACATACGCTTGCCCATCGGGTGTGATCGCTGGCTGCGATGGGTCACCGTCACCCCCGACATGCACCGTGTCCACCACTCCATCCGAACGGAAGAAACTCACAGCAATTTCGGATTCAACTTGCCCTGGTGGGACTGGTTGTTTCGGACATACCGCGCACAGCCTCATGATTCACATGAGCATCTGACGCTCGGATTGCCTGACCTGCGCACCCAAGCGGAAACAGTCCCTTTGGCATCAATGCTCTGGATGCCCTTCCGATCAAAAGACGTACGATTGCCAGATCACAACTCCAGGTCTTCCTCTGGGGAAGAAACGAGTTCAGGCCCAGCTACATGATCCGTGTCAACGCTTTCGCCGACGCGGACGGCCAGCAGAAGCGGTTGCATATCCACCAAGTCAAGCAGTCCAATTCCGTTGCCCCAACGATTCCAGGGATCGCTGAAATTGGGCCGCAGTTGTCCGTCGCCAAGTCAAAAGTCCGGCAACTCCTCGTTGTGGAATTGCCATTTCAGTCCTGAGACTGTCGTTTCACATTTGTCTTGTAGCCGGATCGTGTTGTAGTCCCTCCGCCATCGCTGATGGGCACCTTGGCCTCGAGCAGCGTATCCAAAGGCTTCACGTTCCAGGAGTTCGTCTCGGAGGTTCCCATTGAAGCTCTCGACATACCCGTTCTCCCAGCGGCGCGCGGCGGTCGAACAGAGCCACGGAATCGCACAGCGGACAATACGTCATGGCCACAGGCGTATTTGCGACCGTGTCGTTGACGATCTCGTGGTAGTTCAGGATTGCCAGGGGGTAGGCACGGGCCTCTTTGCCGATGAAGACGCCGATGACCCGGTCCTTGGGCGGGCCACCGGAGAAAAGTTCCCGCCGATCAACAACGACCTTGCTCAAATCGAAGCCGGTCGTCCTGGCGGGCGACTGAGCCATCGCAGTGGCGGCTCCCATGATGATGGCGAGCAACAGCGGAATTGCTCCAAACCGAACCTTCGCCTCCGAGGCGTTGGACGCTACGGAACGATAGTGCCCGTTTCCAATTGTGTCATCCTGCAATCTCCTATTGCATCGTTTCGTTGAACATCACTCGGTTTCATTATCTGCTTTGCGATTTCTTTGCTCTGTGAAACCGACCACAGACGCGGTTCGATTCCATCGAAGAGAATGATGTTCGTGCGGGCCGGCGTATCGTTCGAGTTGAAAGACAGAGCGGCACGGAGACGCGGTAATCTTCTACGAAAGGTGGTGAGTTATGCTTAGACAATTGCTTGTGGTCAGCGCGGTAGTGCTGATCAGCTTCGGAACAGTCGGCTGGGTTGCTGCACAAAGCGGTTCCCGAGATGACGCCCCGCCACCGGACAGGAACCGAACCGGCACAAACGGAGTCCAGTCCAATCAAGGCAGCGGTCAGCGTGCGGCACCGTCCTTTGAAGAGCAGTTGTGGACGTACCTTCAGCAGACCCAATACCGGAATTGGGCACCTCTGCCTGGCCAGACGGATGAAGCTTACGAGGGCCACGGCCCCCACGGGGACAAAGTCAAGCTCTACGTCAATCGCCCTGCCGCAGGCCGCTCAGTCGAACTGCCGAATGGAGCAGTTCTGGTGAAAGAAAATTACGACGCCACCGGGACGAAACTGATGGCCATTACGGTGATGTACCGATCCAAGGGCTTCGCCCCCGATTCCGGTGACTGGCATTGGACCAAATACGAACCCAACGGCGAGGTTTCAACGATGAACGGAATGCGAGTTGCTGGCCGCGTCAATATGTGCATCGAATGTCACAAATCGGCAGGCGGCGGCGATTACGTTTTCGCCAATGACCGGTAACGGTCGCGCGGCGGTAAACTCATGTCCACTTCAATCCTACTCCGACTCCACCTTCCCATACCTCAGAAAGGTCGCTTTATGTCACGCCTGTTCCAATTCGTTCTCGCGGCAACATTCACCGCTGTCATGGTTGGCTGCGGGGAGACTCCTTCCGCACTCAAACCTTTGGATTCGTCTTCAAAAGGATCATCTGCAACCTCGGATCAAGGTTCCGACAGCAAGGATGCCAGTGGATCGAAGTCGTCGGGCTCCAATAGCCGGTAGTCTCCTGAAGTGATGGGGTGCAATATGTCTCTAGCGCTGGTCCGATCAGTCGATTTTGTGTTGATCTGGGGTGTCGCCCTCGTGGGGGCGCTTTCAATCGCGAAGTGGCCCGGCAATTGGGGGCATGGCTTGTGCGGCCTGTGGGGCTGCGGTCGGACTGGTGAGCGTCGCCGTTTATGAATGGATGACCTGGTGGATCGCGGCAAGTGACTGGCAGCGGGAATTCTTCTGGAACAGAGTCGGCTTTTCCATAGTCACCCAGATCGACCTGCCATTCCTGGAGTTGCTCGTAGCAGGTGTCGTGATGGTCTGGCCACGACGTCGGTCGTCAAGATCGGCATCCAAACCAGTTTGCATCGAAAGTCTGGCGATGCGGTGAAGTCAAGATGATGCTCCAGCGGTCAGCGCCGCGGATTCTGTTGAGTGCTGCGATTCTCCAGAGCCTTAAGCAACTTCTCCGGGCCGACGAATCCTTCGATCGTCTGCACATGCTGGCCCTCAGCGTCAAGAACAATCGTTGCTGGGTAACCTCGCACGCCAAGTTGGGCGACCAACTGCTCGTCTTTCTCCGCGTCGAGTTTGAGTGGAACAAACTGCTGATGAACGCAGTTGGCGACACTGGTGTTCGACCAAGAGTCGCGTTCCATCTTGCGGCAATAGCCGCAAGAGTCGGCTGTCACGTAAAGCAACATCGGGCGTCGTTGGCGCTGGGCTTCCGCAACCGCCAACTTCGGATCTTCGATCCAGGTGATCTGCGGCGGAGTGGCCGAAATTCGTGAATCCTGTGCCCGTAGGTCGTGAACATCCAGCAGCCACACGGCTTGGCAGGTCACCAATGTGAGCAAGAGTTTGTGCATCGCACTCTCCAAATTCTGAAGCAGGGAACACCAATGTTCAGCATCAGAATAGGTATCGGAGTTTGCGACGCTGGAGTCCGTGAACCAGGATACACTCAGCGGGCCATCGCAAGATTCATCTCTGAAAGGCGGGAGGGAATAATCGGAACATGGCCGAAGTCAGTTGCAGCAAGCACCTGCCGCCGACAGGCTTCACAGCCACAGTTCTCTGACGATCGCAGCGATGTTGGCAGAGAAACCTGTCCCATTGTTTTACCGGCCATTTCCTTCCAGAACCGCTGGCAGTCCGGACATTGTTCCAGATGAATGCGAATCTGTTCAGAAAGCTGAGCAACGAGCTTTCCGGCCATAAACTGTGGTGCGTTTGCCCGCACGGTTGTGCAGGTCACGCCGCCGAATGTTGGCTCGCCAAAGCGAGACGGACCAAATGCCAAATATCCGACGCTGAGCGCCACTAGCACCACGGCCGAGGCTCCCGCAGATTTTGTGAGAAAGTGACGGCGTTGGCGAGTCCGCTCCCGGCCGGCAAAAACTAGGAGCGTCCCCTTAGGGCAAGGCTCCCAGTTGTCGGTTAGGGTGTTTTTTGTGCTCATTGTCACCTTCTCCACGGCTTGTGACGTGTGTCTGTTCACGCCTAGATTTGGTTTCCTCGTAGAGCATCGGCTGTTGCAAACGAGATTTCTGTAAGCCGTTTCACATTCGACATGGCTTAATCCTCAATAGGTCACGGATCAGCCGCGTCTGGGGCTTCAAGCGACCGTAATTGAAAGTCTCGGGAAAGAGCCGCTGAAGCACTTGAGGCGGAAACTTTGGGTGTCGGAGTTCCTTGGTCTGCTGCAAGTCGGCGGAGATCACGAACAATTATCTTCTGCCGACTGACTTTCAGCAAACCTTCAAGCTGCATCTCCCCCAGCAGCGTCGTTACCGTTTCCCGGGTGGCTCCGATAATTGATGATAGCTCCTGATGAGAAAGCTTGATGTCCAACAACACACCATCGTTCGAGGTTCGACCATATTGCTCGACGAGTTCGAGAAGCAAATGGGCCAAGCGATCACGGTTTGACCGAAACAGAAGACTGCGAAGTCGTCGTTCAACCCGCTTTCGACGAAGGCCGATGAGCTTCGCCACCCCCAGCGAGACTTCTGCGAAAGTCTCCATCAGACGCCGCAATTCATCGCCGGGAAGGAGAACGACCGTGGAATCGGTCGTCGTTTCAGCTCGCTCCTCTCGCTCTCCCGTCTGAATGAGCGCCAGCTCTCCAAACAGTTCCCCCGGTTCGACGAAGGCCAGAATTGCTTGCTTGCCCTCCAGTGTGGTCGAACAGATGCGAACACGGCCCTGTGCCAGCAAGAAAGCCCCATCGGCTGTATCGGACGGCAGATATAGCTCGTTCCAAAAGTTCTGCAACACTTGTATTGACACAAAGAGGGTGCAGCTGACATAACCTCACGAATGAGCGAAGGAACGCTGTCTATTCTTGGGTATTCTACTCTGGACGTTCGCCTACGAGCCGTCAAAGCCGTTGTCGAAGATGACTTGACGGTTACTGAGGTTGCCCATGCCTATGGTACAGACCGGTCGACCATTCATCGATGGTTAGCACGCTTTCATCACGAAGGCGATAGCGGTTTAAGTCGTAGAGCCGTGCCGGGCCGGCCGCGCAAATTGACGGAACTGAATGCCGCTGGCCTGAAGGAAATAGTCCTGTCGCCCGCCTCCGAATATGGTTTTGAAACCAATTTTTGGACAACCCGGCGTTTGCTTCAAATCATACGATCTGAATTTGGGGTCGTGATCTCCAAACAAACGATGATGCGTCGCCTGCACGAAGCGGGTTTGACCTATCAAAAACCGGAGAGACAGTATTTTGAAATGTCGGAAGAAGAACGCCAAGACTGGCGCCGCCAAGAATTGCCGAAGATTCGACGTGCGGTGCGGAAATACCTGGCAATCTTGTACTTTCAGGACGAAGCCAACATCTCGTTGACCGCGCTTTTGGCAAAGACGTGGGCGCCGTCCGGGAAAACGCCGAAGCAGGAAGTGACCGGCAAACGCGGAGGAGTTTCGGCGATGTCGGCAATCACAGGTTCCGGCCAACTCATCTTCCGCTTGCACGACAAGCGAATCACGTCGGAGGAAGTGATGGAGTTTTTGGGTCAAATGTTGAAGCATCACCCGCGTCGTCATCTGGTGGTAGTCATGGATCAGGCTCCGCCGCACACCTCGAAGCGAACTCGGGCATTTATTGCAAGCAAGCCGCGCCTGCATGTGTTTCATTTGCCGAAGTACTCGCCGGATTGGAACCCGGACGAAAAGGTATGGAATCATCTAAAACACCAAGAACTGAAAGGACATCAAGCAAAGACCAAGGCCGAGTTACAGGCCTTGACACATAACAAGCTTACAACTATGTCGGCGAATAAGAAACTACTACAAGGTATATTCTTTCGTTGTTGTATGGCTGAAGTATTAGCACACTAACTGTTGCAGAACTTATGGAACGATCCATAGATGGCACTGTTTCGCGGGAAATCACGAATGCGGGCACGCCGCTCCAGGCTGCCGAGTTGCTCTGCACTCAACCGCTGGAACAGGGAACAATTTCGGACGTACCAAAGCCGTTGCGCCATCAGGACATAACCTGACCATTCCCAGTGTGGAAAAACTGCCGACGTGCCACCAAAGGATAAAAAGGATAGCCCGGTCAACGGCATTTCCGCAAGTGTCGAGCGACCGATAAGCGTCACGCAGGCTGTCTGGCGGACCTGGTGGCCGCTGCCAGTTCGCCCGGAACGCTCGAAAAACTGCTACCAAACCTGCCGCCAAAGGACCGTTTTTGGTTCCAGGCGCAGACGCTCCCCGACTCCTGCCATCATCCGGCACTCTGTCCCTCATTCACAGACTGCGAATGTCGATCACGGGGAGCTCGTCGGGTGAGACCTGGATGATGTCCCGGTCGTCGTGAGTCTGGACGAGTTCGGCCCAGTCGGTGGGCGGCCCACGGGCTAGAGAAACTGGCGGCGGCTCGGGGCGAAGACTTTCGGATCCGGTGTCGATGCTTCTGCGGCGGTGGCACGAGATAGGCGAGCCGGTCGAGGAACTCGAAAGGCGAGAGGTCCACGGCGCCGTTCTCGCTCGGCCTGGATGACTTCCGCTTCCGGCCTGAGCCGACCCACTCGCCGCGCTTGTGCTGGAGAGCACTTTTGTGTGCGAACTGCCATCGAACACAACGTCGCAGACACGGCCTACGCGGGCCCATCCGAGCCGTGAGATCCTGTCCTGTCGTTCGTCGGCGCGCGGGTCCAACTGCGGGTCTCACTTGGCTATTCTCCCCAGGCCGCGGCCAGGAGGCTGCGGCTTAAACGGTCTGGAAACGCTCTTTGGTAATCCTCAGCCGCCAATCCCCCAATCCCCTAAGGAGAAAGCAGCGCCTTAGGCGTTGCGAATCCGGGCATCGAGGCCGCTGATCAAGCGGGTGAGTTTTTTGCGATAGGCAAAGTGTTCCACCTCCAAGCGGTGTCGAGGCGAATCGAGATAGGCAATGGCGGGCCTCGCCACGCCTTGCTGCCGCTGGCGATAGAGCCAGGCTGCCGCTAGGGGAGCGCGTTTTGCGGCGACTGCCATGCGGGCCACGATTTGGCTTTGCAAGTCTGTCAGCCCCCATTGACCGCTATCGGGCTGGATCAAACCGACTACGGCAATGTCATCCTGCGTGGGATGCAGCAGATTCAAAAAGAGTTGCGGGCAAGTCTTCTCCGTTGTCGCACAAAGATGGTGGGGGGCAATCAAAGGCAGCGATGCTTGATAGCCAGTGGCGTAGATCACCAGATCAAACCGCTCCTTTCGGCCATCACAAAACAGAACATCGCTGCCGTCAAAACGGGCCACATCGCCAGCGGTTGTGATGGTACCGGCCCGGATCTGATTGTAGAGTTCGCCATTCACAACCGGGTGGGTTTCCCAGAGCTTGTGGTCGGGCTTCTGTAAGCCGTGGCGGTGCGGCAGGCCGATCGTGCGGTCGATGGCGCGCAGGCTCACGAGCCTGCGCAGCCAGAGTGGAAAGCCCAGCGTGAGCATGCGTTCTGCGCGCAGATCAGAGGGCCTTCCGGATAAAAATCGGGGCACAATAAAATAGCCGCGTCGCGTGGAAAGCACCGTCCGAGAAGCATGCCCCGCCAGGTCCACTGCGATGTCGCAAGCGGAGTTGCCGCCGCCTATGACCAGCACGCGTTTGCCGGCAACCTCGAGGGGCTGCGTTGGCGATTTATAGTTGCAGGCGTGCAGCAGTGAGCCGGAAAAATTACCCGGGATCGTTGGAAAAAGTGGCTGGTGGTTGTGGCCTGTGGCGATGACAACCCCGGCGTAGTGCTTGGGGGCATGGCCGACGATAGAGACGATCCAGCCCTGGCCAGCCTGCGCTTGAGTGGCCGATCTCGTGTATGGAGCGGACGCATCTGCTGGTTCCATGCGATCGATCCATTCGACGGCCATCCGCGGGCGGATCTGCGGGAGCAGATTGAAGTGGCGAGCGTAGCTGCGCAGATAGTCGAGGCACTGCCGGTGGTGAGGGTAGGCCGGCCACTCTCGCGGCATCGGAAAATCGGTGTAGGCGGTCAGCGATTTGGAGCTGATCAATCGCGTCGATGCAAAGACGCTTGAGGCAGGAGAGCCAAAATGCCAGTTGCCCCCCAGATCATCTTCCCGCTCAAGGCACTCTGCCTCGATCCCTGCTGCGAGCAGATTCTTCAGCGCCGTTAAGCCGGATGGTCCGGCTCCAATCACGCACCACGGTCGAGAGGCTGAGTCGTTGGGCATGGGATCCGGAGTTTCAATCGTTGTCGTGAGCATGACAGCGATCGTCTGACGCAGTTTTTTTTGCCAGCCCGATGGCGTCCCAGAGGTCGCCGCAGATCATGCTCGCTAGAGAAGAGCATACACCAGTGGGTCGTCTGATCGGGGCGTAAGGCCTACGGCAGCGATTTGGGCCGTCGGGTCGTCAAGCCTGTGCACTTTTACCTGATCGACAGACACCGAATAGAGAAAGTTTCCAATCCGAAGGCTTCGCTCGATCGCCGTATCGTGATGGATTGTGCCCAGATTCCTAAAGCCCGAGGGGCTTAGGACATCGATGCTCAAAAGGACCAGATCGCTGTTCCAGTTGTCACTGCCGCTGAGCTGCACAGGCAGGGCGAGGACCCCCTGCTCGGCAAACCACGAGAAGGCATGGTGATCGTAGAGTGCGGCGGACCAGGAATCCCATTGTGCTCCGGCGAAGGTGTAGGTTGCGGTTCGGCGTGGATTGGCCGGATCGCTCACATCGAAGATTGAGAGTTGCACCCCAAGGAAACGACCGGTGTCTGGGTCAGCGTCTCGGCCGATTCCCAAGAGGTGCGTGGCGTCGAGGGGATGGAGGTAGGAGGAGAAGCCGGGCACTTTGAGTTCGCCGGCGACCCGCGGTGCGGAGGGATTGGCAAGGTCGATGACAAACAGCGGATCGACCTGTCTAAATGTGCTCACATAGCCGCGATCGCCGAGGAAGCGAACGGAAAAGATTCGCTCGCCGAGGGCTAGGCCGCTGACGCTGCCGACCGACTGAAGGTTGCCAGCAGTTGCCGCCAGTACAAAGACACCACTCGAGGCCGTGGCCCCAAAGCCCCTGGTAGTCGCCACACGCAACAGGCCATCAGCGCTTTGATCGAGCGAAAATTGATCGAGCGTCGTGCCCGGCACAGCCCCCATCGCGGTGAGCGGTGCGTCGGCAGTATTTAAGTCAAACTGATAGATGTTTGTCGTCTGGCTCGTACTGGTCTGATCCCACCAATTGCCCATGGTGGTTTCAGCGGCAATGAAGAGATTTGACATCGACGCGTAGACCCTGCCAGAAACACCTGCGACGGAGGTCGCGGTATCGGGGCCGGCGGTGTCGTCATCGACATCAAACGAAACCACAGATAGCACATTGTCGAGCGAGGATGTGAGCGGCAGGTAGGTGTGGCCGGCCGTCAGCAACTGACCGGTCTGAATGGCTCCGTTGGGGAGAGTCACGCTAAAACCTGGCAACGACTCCGCAGCATCATTCCAGGCCGTTTCCAATCGGTTTCTGTAGGCCGCCTCGTCCTCATACACAGAGTGTGAGCGAGGATGTGGGCCGCCATCGATCCACATCGGATCGACTGCCGGCACGAACGGCCCGTTGATCACCGTCAGCGGGATCGCCGTTAGGGATGCCACTGTCTCAACAGCAATGATTGCGGGAGTCGGTATGTTGACATTGTCCTGGGTGATGACCAACACGCGGCTCTCGATCGCGCGGGCATCGATCAGCCAGCCGTCAAGCGAGGTCTTTTCGAGAATGGCTGGGTGGGCGACATCTGAGACATCGATGACGCTCACATGCACGAGCGGTTGGTAGGTTTGATTCCACCAGCCAACGCCGCCAGAGGCGATGCCGACTGGGGCACCGACCAAGGCGTCGGCCAGAGGCGAATAGTTGTTTTCCTGAGAGATCACAGTGAGTCGCGTGCCGTGCAGAAAAAGTGACTGCGTTTGGCCTGCGATGGCGATGTGACTCACGACCGAAAGAGTATCGGCAGGCCAGGCATTGAGAATGTCGACACCGTCACCCGCACGAACGAAGAGATACCGGCCATCGGTCTCGACAAGATCCCCCTCGTCCACGCCCGCGACCTGATTATTGGTGCCGGAGAAATCGCCCGGCTGACTCAACGGCGTCGACAGAGCTACAACGGGGGCAGCGTCGAACAAGATGGGCCAACCCCACGGTGACCCCGCAGGTTTTTCAAGTTGATTGCTCCAGCGTGCTAGGCCGGTGTCGATGTACCACGACTTGAGCCGATTGAAGGTGTCGAGCAGGCTCAGCGGATTGGTGCTCTCGTTGCCGATGAGTCGCTCGTCGTCGGCAAGGGCTACCGTATCCAACTCCCGCACCCCAAAAAATTGATCGTGGCCGTCGCCGCCATCAAGCCTATTTGTGCCTGGGCCTCCCCGCAGCACATCGCTTCCGGCGCCACCGAAAAGCTGGTCAGGACCGTTGCCTCCAACAAGCGAGTCGTCGCCTTTGCCTCCTCGGATCGTATCGCTTCCCTTGCCACCGTTGAGAGTGTCGTTGCCACTGTTGCCGAAGATCTCGTCACGGCCATCGCTGCCTTGAATCGTGTCGTTGCCCTCGCCACCGCGGAGAATTGTGCGAATCCTTGTGTTGCCTGGCAGAGACACGGTGAGAGTGTCGTTCCCATTGCCGCCGAAGATGCTGATCAGGCCGACTTTTGATTCTGCGCGGCGCCCGACAATGACTCCATTGACCGTCGCGCGAATTTGTGTGGGTTTGTCCGGATTGCGATCAATCAGGATCGTATCGTCGGGATGGGCCGGATCGGAGTCGCCCGAAATGCTCCATGCCAGAGGCAGAGCACCGACGGCCAAGGCATGCCGAGGCTCGAGTAACTCGAGATGTTGGTGCACTGGCGAGGCTTTGCGGGGGCGGTTGTTTTTAGATCGCATGAAGAAGCATTCCTCGCGGTATGGATGGCCCCGAGAGAGTTTATGAAAGCCTCGGGGTCGTTGGCAGAAATAAACCAGAGTCCTGCAAAGCGTCTAGCCCGAAACAGAAACGCATCAACGGCAAACCCAAGAGAGCGTAAGCCTCAGGCTGCGACACCGCATTCATCCTAGAGTGCCTCGCCTGCTCAGCGTGAATGCATGATGCCGCGCTTGGAGGGAAAACCAATCGGGCAGTCGGGCATCGAAGGATCACGCTCTGGCTCATGGCTCATGCCGGAAGGCTTCTATCGTGCTGGCCAGTCGCTGGAGAGTTTCGCCTGTATGGTGCCAGGAGAGACTCGCACGCACGAGGCTCCTTCCTTCTGGCACACTGGGGGGCCGGATCGCAGGCACAAAAAAACCGTCGCTGGCCAGTCGATCGGCAAGTTGAACTGCGGCTTCGGCTGTGCCTGCCATGATCGGTACGATCTGCGCTTCAGCCGCGCCGAGATCGATGCCAGCCGACAAAAGTCTGTCGCGAAACTCAGCCGCGTTGGCCAAAAGAGTTTTGCGGCGTTGGGGTTCTTCCGCCAAGAGGCCAATCGCGCGGGTGGCTGCGGCGGCAATCGACGGTGGATGGGCGGTCGAAAACATCGACGCGCGGGCCTTGTGTCGCAGCCAGTGGATCACCGCTTGATGGCCAGCCACAAAACCACCGGCTGCCCCCAGAGCTTTGGATAGTGTGCCAACGCGCAGATGCACGCCGTCGGTGCAACCAGACTCCTCAACCAGGCCGCTGCCGCGAGGACCAAACACGCCTGTGGCATGTGCCTCATCAACCATGAGAATTGCCTGATGCTGATGGGCGATTTCACAGAGAGCTGCCAGCGGAGCAAGCGTGCCGTCCATCGAAAAGAGCGTGTCGCTGACGATCAGCGTGCGTCGAGCGGCGCGGTCGCCTGCGAGCAGGGTCGCGAGTGCCGCCATGTCGCGGTGCGGATAGATACGGAGAGTGGCCTGTGAGAGCCGGCAACCGTCAATGATGCTGGCGTGATTTCTGGCGTCGCTGAAAATTGTGTCTTCGGGTCCAGCCAGGGCGGCGATCGTAGCGATGTTCGCAGCAAATCCGCTGGAAAAGAGCAGGGCGGCCTCGGTCTCGAGGAGTCGAGCGATTGACTGTTCGAGGAGTTCGTGAGACTGGGAGTGGCCGCTCACCAGCGGGCTAGCCCCAGCCCCAAAACCCTCGGCGCAAGCCCCCCTTGCCGCCGCCTTGGTGAGCCGCACATCGCCGGCATAGCCGAGGTAGTCATTGGAACCAAAGTTGATCAGCGGGCGGCCGTCGAGCGTGACAGTGTCTCCTTGCCGACCGGTGCGGATCCGCTGGGATCGCTCGAGCCCTCTTGCTCTGAGCGCGAGCATATCGGCCTCGATCCAGGCCAGCGGTTGAGGCAGTGGAGCAAAGGCCGCAGGTCGAGCGGGTTTTTCAAGCGTCTCAATCCGGCATGGCATCGGTATTTTCCCCTGCTTTTTCCCGAGCAAAAGCGTCACTGACTCTGCGGTCATAGAGCGGGAGCATTGGGCCGACTCACCAGATCATCTTAGCCTACGGCATCGACCCCATTGTTTGTCGCGAGACTTTTGATCGTGCGAAACTGGGAGGCTGTCACCGGTTGCACCGAAAGCCGACTGCCGCGGCGCAGCAACTCCATGCCGACAAGCGATTTGATGCCACGCAACTCTTCGAGCGCAATTTCGCGAGGAAATATTTTTAAAAGCTGGACATCAACCATCGACCAGATGGGATTGTCGGGCGATGCCTTGGGATCGTAATAATCACTTTTTGGGTTCCATGCCGTTGGATCGCCATAGGCCTCGCGGACAATCTTCACAATGCCGGCAACGGCCGACGGATCGGCATTGGAGTGGTAGAAGAGGGCCTCGTCACCAGCCTGCATCGCGCGCAAAAAGTTTCTCGCTTGATAGTTGCGAACGCCCTCCCAGTGCGTGGTTTTTTTGACAGCCCTCGCCAGATCCTGAATCGAAAAGGCTGTCGGCTCGCTCTTCATCAGCCAGGAGTGCATCGGTGCCTTTGATCTGCCCGGGGTAAAAAGTGTCTATTATAGGGAAGAGCATACGCGTTGCAAGGATTTGGGAAAGAAAAACACCCGTGGCGATCAAAGGGGTGGGCTTGGGCTATTTTTTCAGTCGGCCTCGTTGCAGTTGTTCAAACTCTCGTTGCTCCTCTGGACGGGCACCAACCGGGGAAATCTGTAAGGCCCGATCAAAATCGACCGTGAAGGAGTATTCAATCACGAGCGCTTTTTCGGCCGTGGCGTTGGCGGCGACATCAACATCGAATCGCAACAGACCCTTGCTGCGTTCGCTGCGGAGATAGGCCGGGTCGGTCGAGAGCGGCAGTTTGAGCTCAGCCAGCGTCACGCGCACATCGCTTCCCCTATCGGCGTAGGGCAAGCGATCAAAAATACGAACCGCTGCAGCTTGATCCTTGTAATTCTCAATCGCCACTCGGTATTTGAAGCTGAGCTCACGATTGCCCCCCTGCACATTCTCCTTTTTGTCGATCAGTTCGCGGCGGGCCCGCAGTTGCGGATCGGCGCCGAAGCCAACGACAAATGTTTCCCCTCGGGCCACAGTTGGAATATCTCCGCGGCCCACAAAGCGTCCATCGAGGGAGACGGTAATCGGGCCGGCAAGCAGGTCGTCTGGGCTGGTGTTTTTGAGTTCTGCTTCACGATACACATAGCTTGTCAGCACCGGAGTGGCGACATGATAGAAAGCGCTGGGAAGGGAATGTTTCATAATCCGCACCATCTGCTGATCACTCCGGCTGGCGAGGCTCACGCTGCCAGGGAGTTGGTAGCTGATGCTGGGGCCGCTGCTGTCTCCCGCATCGCGTCGCATCGTCGCCAAAACATCTTTGGAATTGGTGAGTTCAAGGGTCTGCGAATCGTTGGCAGCGCGAATCACATCCCAGTTGAAGCCCAGATTATCATCATAGTTCTGGCTGTTTGCAAATGCATTATTGGCTGATTGTTGGCGGGCCTTGATTTCCCGGTAGGCACCAGCATCCTGTTTGCTGGCCGCCGCAGTCGCGGGACCCTCCAGCGAGTTTGGAGTGGGTCGTGTCAGCGATACATAAAACGGAGCCAGCCCCGGACCGGCTGCCGATAATGCCGGGGATGCCGTCGAGAGCGTGAGCGAAACTTCCTCCCAGTTCTCACCTGTCATCTGTTGAATCAGCCCGTTGTATTCAAGGTCCACGGTCTGCCGATCTTGAGCGGCTCGACAGGTGTAGGTGGGTGACCAGCCACAATTGTTGACTAAATAATTGAGCCTGACGGTCGCCGGGCCAGCGGCATTTGTTTCCAGAAAGAGCACGGCCTCTTTGACGGTTCGCTGCGTGCCGCTGCTGAGTTCTGCTTTTTTATTTTGCAAAAGCGTGGCTTGCTCAGTGAGTTGCCGCTGTTCTTTTAAGAACGCTATTTGCTCCTCGGCAATTTTCTGCCGCTCGGCAAACGAAAAGAGGGTGACCTTTTCTAGAGCCACGGCATCCAGGACCCCTTTTGCAAGATCATTTTTTGCAGTCGGAGCTACGAAACCCTCGAGCCCGTCAAGATATGCCGCCTTCTTCGCCGCGAGTTCCTGATTCTTCTGATTGAGTTGGAGTTTGTCGGCAAGTTCCACGAGCGCAAGATCGAATGTGCGAATGTCTTCGCGGGGCTCCTCTCCCACCGCCCGTTGCCTGAGTCTGACGGCCCGAACCTCCAGCCCAGCCAGAGCCTCAGCAAATAAACTTCCCTCCACGATGTGCTGGGGCAAATCGCTTACCACCACTTCCTGGCTCCCCTTCACGGCGGTAAATAGTATGGTGCGTGTGATCAGAGCCTGTCCCCGATAGAGCGTCACTCCGCTGACCTTTCCAGCGACATTCTCTGGCTGTGGATCGGCGAGAGCTGTCGCTCCGAGGGCTGTCGCCAAGAGAGTGACCATCAGCGGAGTCAGCAGGGAGGGGCAGCGGTGAATCATGCGAGTAACTCTTTTCGTAGGGACCAGAGAATCGGGGGAAGAAACAGCAGAGGGACGCTTCTCAAGGAGTCTGCTTCCCCAATGTGGCAAATGCAAGCAAGGTCGCACCGATTGATCATGTGGGAATCGTTTATCGTCGCAGAAGGCTTGCCGCGATGCGCACGCCGCCGGTACTGGGGATTGGCAAAAGACGCCTGGCCGCATTGCCCGCAGAATCGCCAATCGCCGCGCCCGGCGGCAGATTGACCCATTGGCCCAAACCAATCCCGCGACTTGCCGTGTCGCCAGCCACCACCGTGTAGCGGAAAATCAGTGTGTCGCTGCCGGAGCCTGTGGCATAGTGCGCTTGCCGTGTTGTGCGGCCAATTTTCAAAGTGATGCTCGGCACGCCCGTCACGATCACCGATTCGCTATAGCGGATGCTGAACGAGAGCACATCGCCAATCCGATAGAGTCGTGAAATGGGAGCCAGCATGGCGATCGGCCGTGGGATGGCTGTGTCGATTCGAATGGCGGCAGTGTTTGCCGTTGGCAAGCCAAGCAGACTGTTGACGCCCGTCCCGCTTTGGATTGTCGCGGTCTGTGGCAACGTCACCTTGGTGGCAAGAGTGACGCCGTTGGCATCGTTGTCTCCAGCTACCACGGTGTAGACAAAGGTCAGTGCAAGGCTGCCCGACCCACTGACATACAGAGCATCTTTGACAGTCGATCCGATTGTGATGCCAATCCGGGGCCTTCCAACTACGATCACCACGGCGCTCATCACGGCCTGCAGCGTGAGCACCTCTCCGGCCCTATAAATTTTGTCGGCTGGCAGACGGATCGATTGGATCACGGCAGGTGGCAGGGCGGGCGGCGGTGTGGGCCCTGGCGTGGGCGTGGGCGGGGGGACTGGAACGCTGCCCGAATCGCCGGCAACGAATGCGCCGATCGTGCTGGGGCTTGTGCGGGGCGAACCATTGCGGTCGTAGGCCACACGATTGACGAGCTTGCCGGCTGGCACAACGGGCCGGATCGGCGCATCTGCCCATGTGAAGTCGGGGAGAGCCCATGCCGCTGGGGGCGTAAAACTGGCTGACAATCGGTAGTCGCCGTGGAGCGGATCGACCAGAATAGGCCGCACAGAATTGATCGAATTGTGCGCTAGCACATCGGCGGCCAGTGAGGCAGACTCAATTCCCAGCGAGTGATCTGCGGGGCCGTTAAAAATCACATTCCCCCTGATTTGCAGGTTTGTATCGGCCCTCGCCAAAGAGGGAATATTTGACCCGATGCTCGGAGTGCGGGGCGTTGCAACGGCAAACTGCTGCCACGCACTGGCGTAGCCGGCGGGATTGAGCACGACATTGTTGTAGATAAAGACATTCCGGTTGGGGATTGGTTCATCGCCGCCGACAACCGTCGTGCCCCAGCCACCTTGTTGCAAAAAAGTGCGGCAGGTGGCCTGATTTCCATCGCATGTGCGGCTGCCAAAAACAACCTCGATCAGATGGCTTCTGGCGCCCACTCGGTAAAGGGTGTTGTAAGCCATCAGAATGTTGTATCCCCCATTGACACCGATCCCCGCTCCCTGTGTGTCGTGGATCACATTATTGATAAACGTGATGTCGTAGGCTTCGTAGTGCAGCCATGGCGACACCATGAATTCAAAACCGGTGCCTTGGCCTGCCGTGAAGCCGCCTGTGCCGGCGTCATAAAATTCGTTTCCTGCCACAGTCAAATAGGCAGAACCCCCCTTGACATACATCGCCCAATCGACGGAGTGATGAATTTTGTTGCCGACAACATGACCATACTGCACACCGACAAAGTCCACTGCATTGTCGGTGGCGCCTGAAATGTCAGAGTTCTCAATAAAAACATACTGACTCTGATTCGCCTTGAGAGTTTCCTGCGGAGCAGCATAGGCAAAAATGTCGCCGAGTCCGCGGATGGTTGTCTGGCGAACGAGAATATGAGAACAGGAGTCGAGGTGCAAAACATCGCCGCCTCCAGCGGAGATATCCAGGCCGATGAGGTAGAGGAAGTGGCAGTTGTAAATATTCATGGCCGGCAGTCGCGCCGTACCAGCGCCGTCGGCGGCCTCAAGAATGATTGGAGCGGCCAGCGTGCCCCGCCTCTGTTCCCAGTAATTTGGCACATCCGATTCGGCATAGGTGCCAGCCATCAAGTGAATGCGGACACCTTGGGAAAGTGTCGTGCCAGCAGGAATGCGACCCCAGGCTTCGGTGAGCGTGCGGAGAGCCTGTTGCCGCCCTGCCCCGCTGCTGGCGTCATTGCCTTGAGTGGGATTGACCCACAGATCGGTGACCACAGGGGTGCCAATCTCAAACGCCGGGAGAAGTGTGGCCGTCAGGGCCAATCGTCGTTCAAACGGCTCAAAACCGGCCAGTCGTGTTTCTTTGAATTCTTTGGGCAATCGCCCAGAGTGCCGCGTCTTGGCCCAGGAAAAACGGGGACGGATCCAACTCAAAAGAGTTTTGTGCATGGCAGATACCCCTTGACTGCAAAAGTCGAGAAAGAAATGTTTTCTTCCCGTCCCCGGCTTTCCGCTGGTTGTCTTCCGATGCCCCTTTCGTGCTCGAATCCTATGCAGCCCATCGGGAGAAAGAAAATCACGACCAGAGTCACAAATTCAGCACTGCCCAGACGCGAGGAATTCCCAAAGCCAGCGAAGGGGCGTGAGGGTCCTGATGGACCGCGAAGCCCGGCCGATCAAAATTGGGGTCTTTTGGGCAGAGATGCATGTGAATTGCATATGACAATTGAGTTGCATATATTCATGCAAGCCCGATTGTATCCCCATTCGTTTGGATGATGCCCCATGCCATCGCTTCACCCTCATGAGTCGACGCGCAATGCATGGCGGGCGTTCACGCTTGTGGAACTACTCGTCGTGATTGCCATCATCGGCACGCTGGTGGGCCTCCTCTTACCAGCCGTGCAGTCGGCCCGCGAAAGCGGCCGGGCTTTGCAGTGCAAAAATAATCTCCATCAGCTCGGCGTTGCGCTTCATCATTTTCACGATCATGCGAGGTCTTTCCCCGCTGGTTGGAAAGGCCTGCTGCAGGGGCATGAGCCCGCGCTCCCTCAAGACGATCAGCCGGGCTGGGGCTGGGCGGTAAGCCTGTTGCCGCAGATTGAGCAGGAGGGCGTTTTAAATCAGATCGACTTTAAAAAGCCACTCTACGATTCGAGCAATCCGTCCCAACACGCAGCGGTGCGAAAAGCCTTGGTACCAGTGTTTCTCTGTCCCTCAGACATTCCCGGGCCGACACAGTCTGGGGCTGGGATCTTTGCCATCGGCAGCGACGACGGTCAGGAGGAAACAACCGTTGACGGACA
>Ga0209702_10000965_pt1 | contig 58547 bp, 48 predicted proteins | sample FRY01_FD_187210 | JGI IMG/M metagenome (GOLD analysis project Ga0209702, IMG submission 187210) | Freshwater microbial communities from Lake Fryxell liftoff mats and glacier meltwater in Antarctica - FRY-01 (SPAdes) (version 2) | ecosystem: Environmental > Aquatic > Freshwater > Ice > Glacier...
CACTTATACGTCCACGATCTTCTGTTTCACCTTCGCGGTAGCCTTCGTTTTTAAACCCTGTAACTGACATTGTAAAACCAGTTCTTTTATACATTTTACCGTAATATGCTTCAGCCATATAGAACATCGGATTTCGATCCCACCAAATTAACGATGATCTTCTTGGGTCACTGTATAAACCTGATTGTACCTTGGCTCTTACTTCACCTTTCAGACCTGGTTCACGTTCCGTTAAGGAAATGATTCCATTTAACGCTCCACTTCCATATAATACAGAAGAAGCCCCCTTTAATATTTCAATTTGTGATGCTTGTTCCATTGGAATTGAATTCCACTTTGCATCACCTGCATCGCCTGAAAGCAAAGGGACACCATTCCATAATAGTAAAACACGACTTCCTGCTCCGTAAGAAAAGCCACTACCTCCTCGGATACTTACTTGTCCATCCATGGCAAACACACCGGGACTTTGATCTACTGCTTGTTCAAGATCCGTGATTCCTTTATTATCAATCATCCCTGGACGAATAATCTCCATTGAAATAGGAACTTCCTCAATTCCTTGAGCACGACGACCTGCACTTACAACAACTGTTGTTATGTTTTGGACAGGCTCTTTCATTGAGATAATAACATCCTGAGCTGACTCAATAATGGTTGTATCAATTCCATAAGGCAACATAGAGGTAACAATTGTTACTGGAAAAACGCTTACAGTTAGTTTAAATTTACCGTCAAAATCGGTGATAACCTTTTGGCCTTCAGATGTTATCACCTTTGCACCAACAACGGCTTCTTTTGAAACATCATCAATAACACGACCTGTCAATTGTCCAAAAGAACAAAGAGGAAGTAGGAGTAGTAAAAATAATAATTTATGCATGGGTCGTTTTATTCCTTTTAGCGTATCAATATTAAGAAATTTTTGGAATATTTTTAACTAATTAAATTGATATTGGACTTGAGCTATGAAATTTTTCTGAGCTAGACTATCACCTTGTCTACTTGCGTAAAGCGTATTTCCACTAATTTTTGATGTTTAATTGTTTTGAATTGTGCTAACTTTTATCTCATGCACTCATCTAAAACATTGAGAAACACCTTCTTTTTGGGGACTCTAAACTCTTTGAACTACATTAGATCTCAAGTGAATAAGAAAGTTAGCAGCAATAATAACATAACTAAACTGCATTTACAGTATAGGAAATTTAAATGTTTTTCATTAATTTAAAGTTAGCAAAATCAATAAAAAATTGGAAGAACAAGAATTACACTATCAAATTGCCTTAACTTTATTATACGGTATTGGTCCAAGAAAAGCGAGTCATTTAATCTCAAAGCTGGGAGGGGTCGAGCCTGTTTTTAAGGAAAAACTTATTACCATTCATAAGGAGTCTGGGTTTAACCAGCAATTTCTTAAAAACATGAATCGGACAAATGCTTTGTTAGAAGCCGAAAAGCAAGTGGAATACATCCTAAAACACAAGATTAATACTCATTTTTACTTAAGTTCTAATTATCCAAGGAGGTTAAAGCAGTGTTATGATGCGCCCATTCTTCTCTACAGTAAGGGGAACTTTGATCCTAATGCTCAAAAAACAGTTTCTGTTGTGGGTACACGGAAGTCTACAGAATATGGCAAAGTAATCTGCGAGGAACTTATTTCCAGTTTTCAAGATCAAAACATTCAAGTTTTAAGCGGTATGGCTTATGGTATTGATATCTGCGCACACAGTCAATGTGTTCGTAAAGGGATATCGACTATCGGTGTTTTAGGTCATGGTTTAGATAGAATATACCCTAGCGCACATAAAAGAATAGCTGAACAAATGTTTGAAAATGGCGGTTTACTAACTGAGTTTTTACCTGGAACAATGCCTGATAGGGAAAATTTTCCAATGCGCAATAGAATTGTTGCTGGTATGAGCGATGCAACAATTGTAATTGAGAGCAAGGCCACTGGTGGTTCTTTAATTACGGCAGAATTGGCAATTGATTACAATAGGGATGTTTTCGCTTTTCCGGGGAATGTTGGTCAACAATATTCTGCTGGTTGTAATAAATTATTACAAGAGAACAAGGCTCAATTAATTCAATCCGGCGCTGATTTTTTGAAGTATATGTGTTGGGATGAACAAAATACAACTAAAGTGCGTCAACCAAAATTATTCATAGAATTAGAGGAGGAAGAACGCATTTTGATAGATGTAATGGCAAACTCTGCGCAACATATTGATGTATTATCAACCATGCTTAAACAACCCGTATCAAAAATGAGTGTTTTGTTACTTCAAATGGAATTAAAGGGACTAATAAGGTCATTACCTGGAAACAGATACTCTCCTTTGGTCCAATAAAAAAGGCTCCAAATGGAGCCTTTTTTATTATCTTCTAATACCTATTTTCAAGAATCTTCTGTTATCAACGAGTTCTGCTTTCTTCTTCAGTGCTCCAAGCGCTTGACCTTGAATCCCGCCACGTGAAGCAGCAAGCATTTGATCCTTTTCAACTTTATATCCTGATGTTGCTGGAGCTTTGATTGTTTTGTCTACACGAACAACATAAACCCCTAGTTTCCCTTTCAATGGAAGAGTTGTTCTTCCGTCTTTCAATGCCGAGAATAGGGCTCCAATAACTTCTGGCTCGTAACCCGCACCAGTAATTTGTGGATTACCAAAAGTTACCTCTGCTTTTTGAACTGTTGAATTCCCTCTCTTCGCCATAGCGTCAAGCGTTTTATCCTTCATTAATTGATTCGTTAAACGCTTCGCTTTTCTTTCTTCCAACATATCTCTTCTCATTACCTTTTCAATGTCCTCATAAGTAGGGGCACCTTTCTCTCGAATTGAAGAAACAATCGCAATAATATATCTGTCTTTATCTTTAATAGGAGCCGCAGTAATGTTTCCAACTTTTGCTTCCTCAACGAATGCCAACTTCAAGATTTTATCCTCAGCAAATGGCGTTGTAAATCCATACAATTTTGGATTTTCAGAAAGAATACTAATTGGTCTTGCAAAATAACCAGCTTTCTGAACAATTGTATCAAACAAATCTAATTTCTTCTTAAGGTCTGTTTGCTTCGATATTTTTGATTCTAATTTGTACAATAAATCATACACTTCAGCTTCTTGCTTGTCAATTGTTGCTTGACTGGCACCAAATGTTTTTTGAATTGAAGCCAATAATGGATAGTTAGACGCATCTCTTTCCAAAACTTCAATAATATGAATACCGAATTGCGTTTTTACAGTTCCAATTGTTCCAATTGGTTTTGTAGCACAGAACTCTGCAAACTCAGGTACCATGTCCACTTCTATGAAGTCAGAAATTTCTCCACCTTGTGGAACAGAACCTTTATCGTCACTAAATTTAGTCACGAAATCTTTGAAGTTGTCTTTCGTTAAGAATTTTACGATGCTATCTGCAGTTTTTTGTTTTGCAGCTATTACTTTTGCATCTGTTGATCCATTTGATGCTAACAAAATGTGACGTGATTTCATTCTTGTCGGAGTGAAACCAATTACCTTACTTAGGACTATTTTTTCTTTCGACGTATAAGGTCCAACAATTTGACCTATAGCTGCAGTTTTGAAAACTGTATCCATGTATGTTGGATAGTTTATCATTAAATTTTGAGCTTTAGGATGTCCTTCAGGAACAGCTGTAGCAAATTTAGAAGAAGTATAAAACTTCAAGTCACTATTTTCCATTACAAATAGGGAATCATTTGGTGCAGCAGCAAATGTAGTTTTCAAGCCATTCATCAGAGTATTAAATTCAGACGAATCATCTCGTGAAGGTTGAATTACAACATCAAACCAACGAACTTCTCTACTTTCCGTTCTGTTTTCGTATTTTTTGTCTGTTTTGTGCTCTTCATAATATTTCTTTACATCTGCGTCAGAAATCTTAACATCCTCATCACTAATTTCGCTATAACGACGAACAACGTAAGAAATATTTTTTACTTCCTTTTGAGCAAAATATTCTTCTTCTGCCTCCAATTTAGTAACATAAACTCCTTGACCTAACAATGAAAAATACTTTTCTTGTTTACGTCTATCTATGTAATATTTTTTACTGTCTTCCCATTGTTTTTGAACATTGGCGTCATTTGAAGATTCCATTTCTTCAATTCGCTTTTGCAAAAGTTTAGCATTGAATAAACCTGTAATTGAGTCGGTAAACCCTTGCGCTAATTCTGGAAGAACAGCAAAGCCATCTGTACCATATAGGTATGCTTCAAATTCAGCATCTCCAACATTGATTCCTAAAGCTTCATATTCTCTTTCGAATAAATTTGTTTCAACAACATAATTCCACGCTTTATCTATAGAAGCTTCTTGGTCTTTTTGAGTATACTCCCTTTGTTGTTGTCCAAATTGTGTGCGATCTTGCTCTTCAAATTTTTGACTTGCTTCTTCGTATGCTTTGTAGTCAATTTTTTCACCATAAACGGTACCGTAGCCATACAAGTCTTCCATTCCACCTGTAATTCTCTCCCAATACCCTAATATGAATGCTAGTAAAGCTATTCCAATTACGATTACTAATAATGTCGATTTCTCGCGAATTTTACCAATTAAAGCCATTTTTCCAATCTTTAAGGCTGCGAATATAATCAGATGAATTGATTTTTAAAAATTTAATGACGGAAATCAAGTAGAACAAAAAAACCACCTCCGTTAAGAGATGGTTTTTAAGGTTGAAAAATTTTACTTTCCTCCTTTACCTTTTATGGGTGGTGGAGCTGGAACTTCTTCAATTGGCACTTCTTTTTCTTTGCCTTTTTCTTCCTCTTTCAATGGTTCTTTTACTGGATCTGATTTAGGTTGATTTCCCTTTTGTGGTGTTACTTTTGGTTTAACGACAGGGGTTGCTTTAGGTTTTTCTACAGATTTATTTCCCGATCCATTTCCTCCTTCATTTCCTGATCCATTGCCATTATTTTCACCATCACTTTCTGTGCCACCATTATTTCCGGAATTTCCATTCGATGATCCACCACTTTGACCGTTACCTCCACCTACATTTCCAACACCTCCAAGACCACTCCCATTTGAATTCCCATTGTTTTGTGAATTTCCTTGTCCATCATTATTGTTTCCTGCTGGCTCTTCTGCACACGGTCCCAAAACATCACCATGAGCTTGATGTGCTGGCCATGCCGATAAAGGAATCTCTATTGTCTGTGGATTACCATTGTTCCCCGGAGGAATATGGCAAATTGTAATCTTTTGTTCAGGTTGATTACTATTATCTTCTTCAATTGGCTCTTCAATAACACACGGGCCCAAAACATCGCCATGAGCTTGATGCGCTGGCCATGCCGATAAAGGAATCTCAATTGTCTGTGGATTACCATTGTTCCCCGGAGGGATATGGCAAATTGTAATCTTTTGTTCAGGTTGATTACTATTATCTTCTTCAATTGGCTCTTCAATAACACACGGTCCTAAAACATCCCCATGAGCTTGATGTGCTGGCCATGCCGATAAAGGAATCTCTATTGTCTGTGGATTACCATTGTTCCCCGGAGGAATATGGCAAATTGTAATCTTTTGTTCAGGATTACTATTATTCTCCTCTTCCTCATTGTAAATGATCGTTACAGTTGCAGTCGCTGTTCCGCAATTAGTCGTTACGGAAACTACAAATACATTTGTTCCTGGATAAAGAACTACTGAACCTGTTAATGACCCATTGGATGGATTAAATGATCCATTTGTGATCAATTTTCCATTTTGAGTTGCTACCAATCCTTGGCCGTTGTTTGAATTTAAGATCACGGCACTCAAATTATAATTAGGTGAAGTCACCGTAATTGAACTAGAAGCGGGAGCTATAAACGTTACAGTCGGTGCAACACAAATTTGGTAGTTCACCGTGATTGTTTCTGTTGCTGTTCCACAAGCGTTTGTAACTGTAATCACAAATACATTCGCTCCAGGGATCAGTGTAACATTACTCGTTAATGCTCCTGTTGCGTTATTCACACTGAAGCTTGTTATTCCTCTACCGCTGTTTGTTAACGTTATCCCTTGTCCATTGTTCGAGTTTTGAACCAAAGCACTCAAGTTAAAGTTTGCGGAAGTAACAGTGGTATTGTTAGCTGCGGGTGTTACAAAACTTGCCGTCGGTGGAACACAATTTTGGTAGTTCACCGTGATTGTTTCTGTTGCAGTGCCGCAAGCACTCGTAACTGTAATCACAAATACATTTGCTCCCGGCACAAGTGTAACATTACTCGTTAATGCTCCTGTTACATTGTTAAAACTGAAATTAGTGATTCCAGCACCATTCTTAACCAATGTTATACCTTGTCCATTGTTCGAGTTTTGAACCAAAGCACTCAAGTTAAAGTTTGCGGAAGTAACAGTGGTATTGTTAGCTGCTGGTGTTACAAAGCTTACCGTAGGCGCCACACAATTTTGGTAGTTCACCGTGATTGTTTCTGTTGCCGTGCCGCAAGCATTCGTAACTGTAATCACAAATACATTCGCTCCCGGCACAAGTGTAACATTACTCGTTAATGCTCCTGTTGCATTGTTAAAACTGAAATTAGTGATTCCAACGCCATTCTTAACCAATGTTATCCCTTGTCCATTGTTCGAGTTTTGAACCAAAGCACTCAAATTAAAGTTTGCGGAAGTAACAGTGGTATTGTTAGCTGCTGGTGACGACCAATTAATTGTTGGCGATAAACAGTTTTGGTAATTTACTGTAATTGTTTCTGTGTCTGTTCCACAAGCGTTCACAACTGTTATAACAAACGTATTCATTCCTTGATTTAAAGTCACATTACTTGACAAGGAACCTGTCGCATTATTAAAACTGAAATTAGTGATTGCTCTACCATTTTGAGATAGAGAGACACCTTGTGCATTAGTTGAATTTTGAATTAAGGCACTCAAGTTAAAACTAGCTGATGTAACAGCTAAATTATTAACGGTTGGAGCTGTTAAGGTAATTGTTGGGTTTACACAACTTTGGAAATTAATGGTGATTGTTTCAGTTGCGGTGCCACAAGCGTTCGCGACAGAAAGTACAAACACGTTAGCCCCTGATGTTAATGTTACTGCGCTTGTTAGCGCATCTGTTGTTCCGTTAAAATTAACGTTGGTAATTGCTCTTCCATTTTGAGACAACGTTATTCCTTGACCGTTAGTTGAAGTTTGAACTAATGCACTTAAGTTGAAGTTTGCAGTTGTAACAGTTGAATTATTTACTGAAGGTGAAGACCAATTAATAATCGGATTAATACAGTTTTGATAGCTTACTGAAATTGAATTCGAAGCGTTACCACAAGTGTTTGTTGCTTTAATTTCAAAAGTGTTTGAGCCATTCATCAAAACTACAGTGCTTTCGAAGCGACCATTTGAAGGATTGTAAACGAAATTAGTATTTACACTTCCGTTGAATAGAAAAGTTATGTTATCTCTATTTATCACATTGGTCAAATTTGCAGAAACAACAAATGTTTGTCCAACAGATAATTGATCATTGGTAGTTGGATTTATAAAAACAATATTAGGTAAATCACAATTAGAATTTCCTGTATAATTGTTTATATTGTCTACATTATTATCAGGAACAGATGTGTTTCCTCTCACTTTAAATCTAAATTGTAAGTACAAAGAAGTATAGTGATACAAGTCATTTTTGATTTTGCTAGAGCCATCAACATAACCATCAAAATGATCATTCAAGGTAAATGTAGTTTTATGTTCGATTCCAAAAGTGGTTCTTTTACCAATTTGGTAACCTAAGCCAACTCCTAAGCTTGGCATGAAATCCACTGAAAATTTATTTGAAGCAGAACCTACCAGCGGTGAATCGTAAACGCCATCAATGATATCAGAGATTTCTGTTTTCGAATAGTTATCGGCAGCATAACTGTAATTACCGCCAATTGTGTCATTGCTGTATAAATCGCCATAAGTTTGATACCAGGTAAAACCTACACCCCCAAAAATATATGGGTCCCAACCAGAACGTTCACGAATTCCATTAGCATGAAGAACTAATTCAAAACCCAATCGATGAACATCCGCTTGGAAATTATTAACAATGCCTGAATCTTTATAAGACATCAAAGGATATTGTGCTGGATCAACCACATTGTCTGGATTGTAATCGGCAAGAGATGTTTTGGTTAAATCCTGACCATACCATTTACCGCGCAAATATCTTGCACGTAAATCAAAGGTTATTTTTCTACCGTAATCATAGTTAAAGGATTTACCCAAGGTAAGTCCCCATCCTGCGTATAAATCATCTCGCACGTCTGTTGTGCTCCATGTTCCACCAAGATTTAAGCCTAGAAACCATTTAGATGTATTGTCATAATCAATGCGTTGTGCTTGAGCAGTATTGAAAATTACAAGAAGGCTTAGTGCTAAAATGTATAAATTCTTCATATTAGGGGTTTTAGTAATTCGGTCGCGAAAAACTATTATTGTGCCAAAAATCAGAAAAAAAAGCCAACCTATGTCTTTTTAATGCGTATTTTACTCTTTACCGACTAGGTTTTCGCATTTATTTCTTAATTTTCCCCTTTGAACAAAGGCTTTTAGTGTGCGCGATTTTCGATTTGTTATTGTTTTGTTAATTGGGTGTTTGAGTGTAGCAACTGCATTCACTCAATCGGCATATAACGCTTGTGCTAATGCGCTCGAACTTTGTCCCAATCAAATTGTTTCTATTAATAACATCGACGCCAACAAGACTTTTTGTCCTGGCTGTGAAGATGATTTCACCTTTTGTTTTTCAGCAAGCAATACTATTTGGTTGACCTTTACAACAAATGCTCTTGGTGGCAATCTTCAGGTTGATTTAAGTAATTTAGTGTTTGAAACAAATCCTGGTCAAGGCAATCAACTTCAAGCCACTTTGCTCTCTGCAAGTATCCCATGCAACTCGGCTTCTTATACTGCTATAGGAAACTGTGTTAATAATGCTTCTGGAAATTTTTCCTTAAATGCTGCTGGTTTAACTGCGGCGACAACCTATTACATTGTAATCAGTGGATTAAGCACTGGCGTTGGAATTACGCAAGCTGCGGAATGTACTTTTGATGTGTTTATCTCAGGCGCTGCTGTGGATAGAGCTATTCCAAGTGTTTTTGTTGATTTTAGTTCAACCAATGTGTGTTTAAACGAACTCGTTACTTGCACCGCCACCTTGCAGGATTGTCCCGATAATACCATGTTTCAATGGTTTATTAATGGTATCTTAACTGCTCAAACAACATTGCCATTTTATCAAACAACTGGCTTAGAAAACGGAGATGTTGTTGAGGTTCAAACGGATTGTTTTTTAATTTGTTCAGAAATGATTGCTAACAACACTGTTCCACTAAACGTTTATTCTTTTCCTGTGGACGCTGGAATTTCCCTTCAAATTAATTCTGGTGGAACAACTCAATTGAACGGGTCAACAAGTGCACCGCTTTATTCATGGTCACCGTCTTTCAATGTCAGTAATCCAAGCATCTTGACACCCTTTGTTACTCCCACGGAAACAACTACGTACACACTCACCGCCACGGGAAATGGTTGTACATTAAGTGATCAAGTTACTATTTTTATTCAGGAATCATTACTGTTTCCAACAACATTTTCGCCGAATGATGATGGGGCAAACGACCACTGGGAAATTGGCGCAATAGACCTTTATCCTGATTGTTTTGTTCGAATATTCACTCGATGGGGACAAGAAATTTATCTATCCACTGGTTATTCAAAAGAAAAAGCTTGGGATGGAACAAACAGAAATGGGTCACCTTTAGCTGAAGGTGTTTATTATTATGTGGTTGATTTACGTGATGAGGAAAAACGACAATTCAAAGGAAGTATAACATTAATAAGATGAATCAGCGCAATTATATCTTCTTCTTATTTATGTTCGCTTCAATTGCTTATGCGCAACAATTGCCACAATATACACAATGGTCTTTCCATCAAATGGCTATGAATCCAGCTCATGCTGGTATAAAAAACTGTGTTGAAATTCACAGTATTTTTAGAACCCAATGGGTCGGTTTTGACGGTGCTCCAAAAAGTGGCGTTCTCACTTTTAGTTCTCCAATAAAAACAAAACGTAAGCAATATTTAAGCGCCCGACAAGGTCTGGGTTTTCGTTTTGAAACAGATCGAATCGGTCAATTCACAACGAATCGTGTCAATCTCGCATATGCAGGGCATTTCAACTTCTCGAAGGAAAATCGACTTTCTTTAGGCTTGTATGGTGGAATTATCCAAATGGGCTACAATCCGAATGGGTCAATTACAACCGTTCCTGATCCTGTTGTGTCACAAGAAGGATCTTTTATTGCGCCTGACGCATCATTTGGAGCATGGTGGAATGGCGAGAATTATTATTTCGGTTTGATGTTTCAGCAGTTAATAATGCGTGAATGGCCAACAATTGGAAGCGCTTCGAAATTTCGTTTACACCCCACAATCAATATGGGTTATCGTATGAAAGCAGGAGAAAAAATTACTTTCTTACCTTCTTTAATGGTTAAGATTCCGCCTCGAGGACCTCTTGCACTAGATCTAAATATGATGTTTGATTTTTCCAATCGATTTGTAACTGGCTTAGGTTATCGAAACACGGATGCTTTAATGATTTTCGCAGGATTTAAGCTAAGTCCACGGTTTACTGTTCATTATTCGTTTGATTTCACTTTATCTGATATTCAACAAGTCAGTTCGAATACCCATGAGTTTTCGCTTATTTTCAATACATGTAAGAAAGAAAATACAAGTACTAGTAGTTGCCCACTTTTTTAATTCCATCGTTTCTTCTCGTAAAATTTGGGTCAATCAACGCATAAAATTGATTGAATTTTTACTGTATTCATATTCCACTGTTTAAAAGTCTTCACACTCTTCAAATAAGGGTTTGCTTTGTTTTGGATATTTGTACATCTAAATATATGTATCATGAAAAGTAGTGTTGGAATAATTGGTTTGATGTTGGTTTTAGCTTCGTGTGTCCCAGCAAAAAAATACAATGAGCTGGTTGAGCGTGAAAAGAAGTGTAGTGAGGAATTGGAGCGTTATAAAAATAGTGCGCTCGATAATGAGGGTAAAGCAAAAGATCTTCAGGCGCGTTATGATGTTTTAAACAAAGAAGTTAGTTCTTTGAAAGTGGACACTAATAATTTAGGAACAAAACATCGTTTACTTCAAACGGAGTATGATAAAACGAGTTTACAACTTGAGGCCATGGAAAATGCCTTTGACAAAATGCGCTTATCTGGTGCCAAAGAAACCGCAACACTTCAATTAGAATTAGAAGCGAAGAATATTGAGTTGCAGCGCAAGGAGGATGCTCTGGCTTCGCTTGAAGCAGAATTAAAAACAAAAGCGCAATTACTTGCAGAACGTGAGCAGCGGGTAAATGAACTAGAAGAAGCTATTAAACGCAAGGATGAAGCAACTCAATTACTAAAAACGAAAGTTGCAAATGCTTTAAAGGGATTTGAAAGTCAAGGTTTATCTGTTGTCTACAAAAATGGTAAAATATATGTCAGCATGGAAGCTAAGTTATTATTTGCCTCTGGAAGCACTACGGTAGAGGTAAATGGTAAAAAAGCCTTGATTGAATTAGCTAAAGTTTTAGAAAACGAAAAGGAATTGGAGATTATTGTTGAAGGTCATACCGACACTGATAAATTAGCCAGTGCGACTCATCCTAAAAACAATTGGGAGCTATCTGTACTTCGTTCAACATCGGTTATTGACATCATGATTTCAAATTCTAAAATGAATCCTGCGCAATTAATGGCTGGTGGAAGATCAGAATATCATCCAGTTGACCCAGCAAATAAAGCTAAAAACAGAAGAATTGAAGTCATCATTTCTCCCAATTTGAATGAGTTATATGATATTATTTCTAAATAGAATTTAGGCAACAAAAAGAGAGCGGCATTGCCGCTTTTTTTGTTTTTAAACGTAAGTTTGTCCTATGTCTGCAAAAGATCATCCCTTACAATTAAAATTACGCACGCTTCCAGAAAAACCTGGAATCTATCAGTATTTCGATTCGGAAGGAAAAATCTTGTATGTTGGAAAAGCAAAAAATTTAAAAAAACGAGTTTCCTCTTACTTCAATAAAACACAAGACAATGGTAAAACCATAATGCTTGTAAAACGGATCTGCGACATTCAATACATGGTTGTGGATTCGGAATTGGATGCTCTGCTACTTGAGAATAACCTTATTAAAAAATATCAGCCAAAATACAACATTCAATTAAAGGATGATAAAACCTATCCTTGGATTTGTATTAAAAACGAAGCGTTTCCGCGTGTCTTTTCGACTCGAAATGTAATTAAAGATGGATCAAAATATTTTGGACCTTATCCTAGTGGAAAGGTCATGCATACTCTTCTTCAACTAATCAAGGAAATCTATCCTCTTCGCAATTGCAACTTTGATTTAAGTCAGCAAAAAATCAAAGAAAAGAAATACAAAGTTTGTTTAGAATATCATTTAGGGAATTGCAAAGCTCCTTGTGTTGCTTATCAAAAACAAGAGGAATACGATGCTCAAATCGCACAAATAGAAAATTTGGTTAAAGGAAATATTTCATCCGTGATACTGTATTTAAAAACGAAGATGTCAGAATACGCCTTAAACCAAGAATACGAATTAGCGCATGAGATGAAGGTTAAGTTGCAAACGCTTGAAAATTATCAAGCAAAATCAACCATTGTATCGCCAAGTATTCATGAGGTAGATGTAATTACCCTTATTGACGAGCCGGATAATGCCTTTGTTAATTATCTCTGTATTCACAACGGAGCTATTATTCACGCATACACCGCTGAAGTTAAAAAGAAACTTAACGAAAGTAGAGAAGATGTACTTGGCTTTGTTTTACCGGAATTAAGAGAACGATTTTCGAGTAATTCAAAGGAAGTTTTGGTTGACACCAAACTGGACTTACAATTGGCGGGAATTACCTTTAGCGTGCCACAACGTGGGGACAAAAAGCAGTTAATCGAACTTTCTTTGCGCAATGCCAAATTCTACAAATTAGAAAAACAGAAACAAGAAAAAATCAAGGATCCTGAGCGACATACGAACCGTATTCTTGAGCAATTAAAAAGTGATTTCCGTTTGTCAGACTTGCCAATTCACATGGAATGTTTCGATAATTCCAATTTTCAAGGAACCAATGCTGTTTCAGCTTGTATTGTTTTCAAAAATGCCAAGCCAAGTAAACGAGACTATCGTCATTTCAATGTTAAAACAGTAGAGGGTCCAGATGACTTTGCAACAATGGAGGAGGTTGTTTACAGAAGGTATAAGCGAATGATGGATGAAAATCAAAGCTTACCTCAGCTTATTGTTATTGATGGTGGTAAAGGTCAGCTTAGCGCTGCATTAAACGCACTAGAAAAATTAGATCTCCGAGGAAAAGTTGCAATAGTAGGAATAGCCAAGCGATTGGAAGAAATCTTTTTTCCTGGAGATCAATACCCTATTTATATTGACAAACGTTCTGAAAGTTTGAAAGTAGTGCAGTTCATGCGAAATGAAGCCCATCGCTTTGGGATTACCCATCACCGGAACAAACGCAGTAAAGGCGCTCTTCAATCAGAAATAACACAGATTGATGGTATTGGTCCTAAAACACAAGAGGCATTAATGAAATTTTTTAAAACCGTTTCTGCCATTAGAGATGCAAGTATAGAAGATATTGCGAAAGTGATTGGGTCAGCGAAAGCACAAGTCATTCACACTTATTTCAACGAGAATTAAGGGTTAAAAATAAAATCGATGTATTTATTTTCTTGAACGATAGGGTTGAATTTTTTATTCGATTGCAGTTTCAACTTTACCTCATTTAGTTGTTCGTAGGTTTTTTCTACTTGAAAAGCAAAATCATTCAATGAATAAGCTACTGCAAAAGCAAAATCCTTCCATTCTGTGATATATTCTTCATGAACAAACAATGGTATTTTGTAGGCAAAAGAAACATTCATTGCTCCAGAAATCTGATTCTTAAAATATTCTGCCGCACTCGGCGTGTGTGGATGAACCATTGGCCAAATCAAATCTGTCTTTTTTAAATAAGCATCAAACAATTCAGCTGAAACAAAGGCATCAAACAATTGCACATTCTCTTCAATACCAGCATCCTTTAAAAATGCAACAAATGATAATACATCCAGATGATTAACATCGCTCTTACCAAGAAAAATGAATCGAAATCCTTTTTCAATAAGTTGTTTCATTAATGGAATACTTCCAGTTAAATCCTTTCTTCTATTTTCGACCCCACCAATAATAGTAATCCACTTTTCTCCTTCCTTTTTATCAATTTCTGTTTCGAAATAGGGGAAACGCAAAGGGTAAAATGACGCCACTTTAATTCCTTTCGGTGGAACAATTCGCTCCACGAAATAGTCGTTCAAAACAAAATATTTCTTGATTTTTCGATGAATCAATTTTTGAGTAAAGCTTCCTTCAAATTTTTTCAAGGTATGAATAATACCTATGAACTCTATATTTTTTGGAGCCGTTAAACACAAGTTACGTATGTGTGCGCCTTGGGCTGTGTTTAGAATCACTTTAGAGAACCCTTTTTTCCAAAAAAAAGCATTTAATGCGCGCATCTTTAAAAAATCGGCCAATGCTTTTTGAGTGAATTCAATGATCTTAAGTTCATCAATGTAGGCATGAAAACTTGAGTTTCGCTCATAAACCTCTTGAGTCGTAACGAATAAAACATAGCATCCCCTTGATTTAAGCGCAAAAAACTGGGATAGCAAACATTCATCGTGTGAACCACCCAATTCTACTACTGCTACTTTCTCGTTTCTCTTCACTATTAACAATTGATTATTCGTAAGCTTTTCGGTACAAAGAAAATAAAAAAAAGATGCTTTCTATTTTTGTACCATGAGAATACATCTTCTTCTGATCGTATTTTGTTCCTTACTGCTCAATAGTTCGTTTACACCTTTGCCTGCAAAAGAAAAAATAACCATCGTTATTGACCCTGGGCATGGTGGAGATGATCCGGGTTATCTTTCATCTAATAAAAATCACTTACCAGAGAAATCATTGAACTTACTTATTGCAAAAAAAGTGGGTGATTATATTGAAAAGTACCTTACCAATGTGACCGTGATTTACACCCGAAAAGATGATACTTTTCCCACTTTAGATGACCGTGTTGCTCAGGCAAATTCAATTGCTTGCGAATATTTTGTGTCCATTCACTGCAATGCAAATGAACGAAAAACTGTACATGGAACAGAATCTCATGTGCATACAATGACTTCAAAAAAATCTGTTGTACTCGCTAAACTTTTTGAAAGTGAATTTTCAGGTAGGGCTGGACGAAAATCTCGTGGAGTTAAAGACGGTAACGACAGAGAGCATTCACTTCAAGTGTTAAAATACACGAATATGACCAGCGTTTTGGTTGAATGTGGATTTTTAACCAATGATAAAGAGGCTATTTATTTAAACACAACCAACGGTCAGGACATTCTTGCATCAGCAATTTTTAGAGGATTTAGAGCTCATATTACAAAGGAACATCCAAGCATTCAGTTTATAAAAACAGAAAAGAAATCCGAAGAGAAGAAAGATGTTGAAGAAGAGAAAAGCACAACGAAAGAGACGTATCAAATTCAACTTTCCTCTTCACAAGAACCGATTGACACAAATGCAGAAGCATTCAAAAGAACTGGTTTAAAAGTAACTCGCACAAAATTGAACACAACGAGTTCATATAAATACCGTTATACAGTTGGTCCATATAAAGACAAGGCTTCTGCTAAAAAAGATTTGGAAACCATTCAAAAGAAAGGATTCAAAGATGCGATTATCATAAGCGTTAAGTAAACTATCGCTTTCAGGAGATGAACTTCTGAAAACACATCTTTTTGATGCTATTTTAAATCATTTCATTACTTTCACTATCTAAATCTCAAGAAATGGCTACTGTATTTGAAACAAGATTAATTGGAAATATTGGCAAGGATGCTGTGGTAAAGAATATGGATAGAGGAGTTATTGCAATTAATTTTCCCGTTGCACATAACAAAAACTGGCGAGACAAGCGCACAGGAGAAACCAAAACCAAAACAACTTGGGTTAATTGTACTATTTGGAAAAAAGAAGGGGCTAATTTGCGCATCCTTGACTTTTTAAAAAAAGGAGCCTTAGTTGAATTAGAGGGAACACCCTTTGCAAAGGCTTATCCGCAGGAAGATGGTTTCATTCGCACAGAAATTCGCTTAAACGTTTCTAAGTCAAATATTTTGCGTCCTGCGAAATGTGAAGATGATAATTGTGTTGATCTAGTTGACCAGGAAGATGCTGATGACGAAGGCTTCGACACAACCATTGAAGATTTCACATTGGATGAAGATGATTTTTAAGCTTTTAGCTTATTCTCATTGCGAAATCTATATTTTTTTTATTAAATCGTTACGTTGAATTAATACTTTGTATATATTTGCATTCGCTTTTCAGAAATGGAAAACTAATTCCTCCTTAGCACTCCCGATAGCAATCGGGATGGTTAGAGAAGAAAAACAAAATTCCTCCTTAGCTCAGTTGGTTAGAGCATCTGACTGTTAATCAGAGGGTCCTTGGTTCGAGCCCAAGAGGAGGAGCGTTAAAGGTCAGCATTTCGCTGGCCTTTTTTCATTTACATTATTTAATGGGCGAGAAGTTTATGCTGAGTGAAGCGCAGCGGAATCGAAGCGAGCCCAAGAGGAGGAGCGTTAAAGGTCAGCATTTCGCTGGCCTTTTTTCATTTACATTATTTAATGGGCGAGAAGTTTATGCTGAGTGAAGCGCAGCGGAATCGAAGCGAGCCCAAGAGGAGGAGCGTTAAAGGTCAGCATTACGCTGGCCTTTTTTCATTTACATTATTTAATGGGCGAGAAGTTTATGCTGAGTGAAGCGCAGCGGAATCGAAGCGAGCCCAAGAGGAGGAGCGTTAAAGTAAAATAGAAATAGTGGACTTTAGTATGCCCGGAAGTTTGGGAAGAAGCAAGTCGTAATTAGAAAAATGTGCGATTTCTGTGGAGTTTATTCGTGTAATATTGACTCTCCCGTCTCAAATTCCCACTTTTCTAACAACCTTTTGTTATTTACATACGTTAATGCTTTGTCAAACAAAAGAGAATTTGTTTACATTTGAATTTATTAATCCTAAAAACTCAATTAAATGAAAAGACTATTACTATCTATTGCTGTAATGACATTCGGTGCTTCTGTAGCTATGGCTCAATGTACACCTGATATTACTGCTCCAGCACCAAACTATGCTGATTCAACTTTCGGAGCTTGGCCCGACACTACAACAAACTTCGTTTCAGGAGCTGTTGGCATTCCTTATGCGCAAGAATTACAATTTAAAGTGCCAACTGATGCTGGTGATGTAGATCCTCTTTTGGCTGGTTCAACGATTCAATCCTTTACGGTAGATGCTGTAAATGGTCTTCCTCCTGGATTGGGTTATGCTTGTAACATTTCTAACTGTCAGTTCGTTGGTGGAACTGTAGGCTGTGCTTTATTATCTGGAACTCCAACCACCCTTGGCACCTATCCGGTCACAATTGATGTTACTGGTGTAGTTGTTATTTTTGGTTTCCCTGCAAATGCACCCTATACTTTCGTAGGATATGAAATCATCATTGGTACAGCTGGTGAAGTTGAATTAGTTTACAACCCATTCAAAGTTGTTCCAAATCCTGCTAATGATAAAATTAACATTCAAGGTTTAACTAAATTCAATGTTTCTGATATTCAAATCACTAACATGGATGGAAAAGTAATGCGTACAATGAATGCTACTGGATTAGCTTCAATGGAAGTTTCTTTAGATGGTTTCGCTAATGGTATTTATTTCGTTAATGTTAATCACGCTAACGGTAAAGAAGTGGTTAAATTCATTAAAGAATAATAACATTTTACTTTTTAAAATGAAAAAGGTCGCTCAATGAGCGACCTTTTTGTTTATGTTTAAGATAAGACTTCGTATACAACACTTTCAATTCTTTCACATAACTGATCTGTTGGTAAATCATTATCATCCGTTCCAAATGGATCTTCAATCTCTTCGGCAAGTACCTCCATGCTCACTAGTATATAAAATACAAATGTTGCAATTAATGCAGAATAGTAACCAAACTGCACAACAAACGCTAAAGGCAAGGTTGTAACATAAATGAAGATAAATTTCTTAATAAATAAACTATAAGAAAAAGGAATAGGGGTGTTTTTAATGCGTTCACATGCTCCAATACTATCCAACAAAGCGTTTAGGTTTTTATCTATACTCAAGAATTCAACATCCGACAATTCGCCTTTTTCTCTGTGCTCTTTCAGCTTTCTATACATCAATTCGACAATGGCAGTGGGAACATGATTTCGGGTTTTTAAAACGTCTTTTTCATCGTGCGTCAAATTCAAGTCATCTATATCAATACCAAGACGTAAGTGATCCTTCATCGAATAGGCAAAATTTGAAATCATCCGAGCAAAATAATCTCTATCTGTCTTTTCTTTTAAAATCGGTGAAAGTTTCACTGCTAGATTGCGTGTGTCGTTTACTACTTCACCCCATTTTCGTCGGCCCTCCCACCATCGATCATAAGCCGTATTCGTTCTAAACACTAATAATAACGAAATGACAAATCCAATAAGTGAATAAACTGTTATCAATTTCTCTAACTGAACGGTGTTAGGGAAAAAGTGAATTTCCACAAAAGCAATTGCCAGTGTAAACAGGCCTATATAAATGATTTCTTTCCACAAAATACGGAAAGTATCACTTCGATGAAACGCAAAAATCAGCTGAATCCAACTTTTTGGATTGTAATTAATCATATATAAACTTCCTTAATTTTTAACCATACGCTTCAAAGTTGAAGAATTTATTCCGATTAACTGTATGAAATAAACACCTACTTTAAGCGCTGATAAATCTACTTCATTTCCGACTAAGACACCCGACAATATCTTACTACCATCAATAGAAAAAATAGTGAAACTAGAAAAAGGCTCATTCGTTTGTAAAGAAATTACACCGTTAGTTGGATTTGGAAACAACAAGACATTAGGTGTTTGGAATTCTTCAAGTCCAACAAAACATCCTGGTTGACAGAAAGTCACTGTGCCAGCAACAGTTCCTAAATTCAAATCAAAATCCATCCCTGTGTTATCGCAAAAATCCAAGGTTCCATTTACTGTTCCTCCGTTATATGAATCATTTCCAATACAAAAATTTCCTGAGCCATCAATAGAATATCCATTGAAAAAATCGTTGGTAACTTCAATTACACCATTGTTTGTTAAAAATGCAGTTCCTCCTAGTGTATCACCATTATAGAAATCATTGTGAGCATAAATTTGAAGTCCAGCAGCCAATGAAAAATTCCCTGCGTTCAACCAATTATCGGAAACATCCATCCATCCGGCATTCGTCATGTTAAAAGTACCTGTATTCCCAAATGCACTAAAGTACATATAACCGTTCGTTGAAGTAAATGTTCCCGTATTACCTGTAGAATCTGCTCCAATATGACCTGTGTTCGTAAAAGAACCTGTATTCAAAAAATTTCCAGTAAACAAGGTTCCATTATTTGAAAATGTTCCTTCCGTCAACAAACTATCTAGGCCGTCTACTAGACCTGTATTGTTATAAGTAGTTCCTGGACCAAAATACGCTCCTTGAGTAATGGAAAAATGACCTGTATTCTGTCCTGAAGCACCATTCATATAAGCCATTGCATCGAATGCAGAATTCCCATAATTCAAATATTCTGATCCAACTCCATCAATTAAAATGCTTCTTAAACCAGACTGCATTAATTGTCCACCACTATTCACCGTAATACTTCCGCCACTTGTAACGGCCCAATTCACCTCTATGGTAATTTGATGGTTGATAATAATATTATCACTTATGCTTGGGATGCATAGACAATTCCACACAAATGGATTTGAGGCACTTCCATTTTGAGTAGAAGTAATCGTTTGTTGCGCTATTCCAAGACAGGGAGTAAAACACAGTATAAGTAAGAGCTTCATCATAATTAGTTGATTGTTTTTCACAAAGGTAAGCTAGAAAGCGTGTATAAAAAACTGAAGCGAGATTAATGGTGTTAATAATTTAACAAGTGTTTGCAAGGGATTGCTATTAATTTACCTTTGTTGTGTTAAATACTGAACAAAATGGAAATCACACCAGAAATTAAACAGCGACTTGAGCAACTTAATGACAAGTATTCTTCAATGGGTCAAGATCTCCTATCTTATCTTGATGGCTTATTGTACGCTGACACGGTGAAATATTGGGACTACATTGAGTTAGACACGCTTTTGAGCCTTCAAAAACCTCGTACAAACTTTCCTGATGAGCATATTTTCATCATGTACCATCAAATTACTGAGTTGTATTTCCAATTGGCATTGAAAGAATTTGAACAGATCGCCAATGCAAAAGAATTAAACGCAAAGTTCTTTATCGATCGTGTTTCACGAATCAATCGTTATTTTGATGCCCTAATTTTAAGTTTTGACATTATGTCAAAAGGGATGGATCAAAAACAGTTTATGCAATTCAGAATGTCATTACTTCCAGCGAGTGGTTTCCAGTCTGCTCAGTATCGTTTCATAGAAATGTATAGCACTGATTTCATTAATCTTGTAGCAAAGGATCACCGTTCTAATTACAATGTCAATTCTTCTATTGCAGACATGTATGAACACATTTACTGGAAAGCAGGTGCAACTGAGCTAGCAACAGGTAAAAAAACCTTGACACTCGTGCAGTTTGAAGAGCGTTATCAAAATGAGTTTTTAGCGCTCGGTGAAGCGTGTAAAAACCGTAATTTATGGCAAATATATTTGAAACTATCAGCAGAGGAACAAAAGGCTGAAGAGGTGATTGAGGTCTTGCGTCACAACGACACGAATGTAAATGTGAATTGGCCATTGGCGCATTACAAATCTGCCGTTCGTTATTTGAATAAAGATTCTGCTGATATTGCTGCTACTGGTGGAACAAATTGGCAAAAATATTTACCTCCTAGATTTCAAAAAAGAATTTTTTACCCTGCGTTATGGTCAGATCAAGAAAAAGACGATTGGGGAAAAGCATGGGTTGAAGAGGCTTTGTCTTAGTTTAATTAGAACGCAAGCAATTTGAAGATTTCAACTAGTTATCAGTTAAATCAACTAAAAAATCACTCATTGTTTTGAAGTGAAAGTCTGCAAGCATCAATTTGGGTTCTGGAAAATGGGTCTTCTCTGGAATGCAAACAACTTTCATTCGGGCTGCTTTTCCTGAGATGATTCCATTTAGTGAGTCTTCAATGACCAAACACTTTATGGGTTCACAATTTAATTGTTTGGCCACCGTTAAATATACTGCAGGATGTGGCTTGCCATGTGATTCTAACTCTGCTGAGTGGGTGAAATCAAAATACGACTTAATGCCCAAAATTTCCAAAACGGTGTCAATTAAAACAGTATAAGACGAAGTTGCCAAACCTATTTTCATGTTTATTGATTTTAAGTAGCTCAAGGTGTCTAAAACGCCAACTAAAGGTTCACCATTTTCACGAAGTAATTGCTTCATTTTATCAACAATCTCCATTTCAACTTCCCTTGGTGTAACATTTTTCCACCCTTCATGCTGGTGCCAAAAAACCACCACCTCATCCAAGCGTAATCCAACGGTTTTCTGAAAATCTTCTCTGGTCAATTCAGAACCAATGGCGTGAAACACTTCTTCCATGGCAATTTTCCATAAAGGCTCCGAATCTATCAATACACCATCCATGTCAAAAATAACAGCATCAAAACTAGAAATATCTATTTTCATTTTAATTCAATTGAATATAAAAATGGCCCGCCCAACAACCAATGTTTTTCCGCGGCCACAAAAATTTTAGCAGCTGAAAAGTAAACTAAAGCTTCCTTTTGTGTTAATTTTAAAAACTGAAGAGACTCTGTTGATTTTTTTGTAGACTCATTTAACTGGTAAAAATAAATGAATCCATACGTGAGAATGGCTAATTGCTCATCTGTGTTGTCACATGCGGTAACTTGGTGCTTCAGTTTGTTGTTCCCTCCTGTCCAATAGTGCGCATTTGGAACCAAATTGTAATTTCCTGGTGAGGTCGGAAGTGCATATTCGAATGTTCCATTCATCTCTTCATTCTTCGCAGGTTTTGACCTTAATTTGGTAAGTAAACGAAGGGAATCATTAAACCAATAAATTGCCTCACAATCATAAGCGCTCTTTTTCAAAGAAAACGAAGTGTTATTAGCGTGTTTATAGGTAAAATTGATCTTTTCAGTTTCAATGCTATCCATCATAAAAGCGCTATTTAAGTTCACTTTTAAAACAATTAAATCTTTGCGAATATTGTTATTATTTCCAACATCTGCTATGTAAAGATTTCCGACGTCATCCATTGTTAAATCTTCCCAATCAATATTCGGAGTATCCATAACATGTGTTTTCTTAATGATTTGACCCTGTAAATTGATGAAAAATATGGTCGGTGAGTTTCCACTGTCATTTATAGCAATAAGAGTTGTATCGTTGAATTTTTCCAATCCGGAAATTTCGTTTAGTTCTGCTGGCAGTTTTACTTTCTTCGTTTTATGCTGCGCAACTATTTGAATGGAGATAACTAGGAGAACAAAGGTTAAAAAACACCTTTTCATTATCTATTGATAATTATACGAACCACTTCAATTCGGCGATCACTAACTTGTTCAATAACGAGCGTGATTTTATCTAGCTCAACCTCTGTCCCTGCTTCTGGAATGGCTTCAAGTTCATGAATAACTAGGCCTCCAAGTGTATCAAACTCATCTGATTCTGGTAAGTTTAATTTGTATTCTTCATTCAAATAATCGATATCTGCACGGGCAGAGAATCGGTATTCTTTATCGTTTACTTTTTCTTCTAACCAGTCTTCTGTATCGTGTTCATCTTCGATTTCTCCGAAAATTTCCTCAATCACATCTTCAATAGTAATCACTCCCGCTGTTCCGCCGTATTCATCGACAACCACAGCAATATTGCCAGATTGTTTTGTGAATAATTCTAATAATTCTTTTCCGGGAATTGCTTCAGGAACAAAGGTAATTGGTAATAAAATTTGTTTGATTGAACTGGGTTTTTTGAAAATTTCAAAGGAATGAACATAGCCGATAATATTGTCAATACTGTCTCTATACACAATGATTTTTGAAAGACCTGATTCAATGAACAACCGCTTTAATAATTCAATATCATCTTCTACGTCAACTGCAGAAATTTCTGTTCGAGGAATCATACAATCGCGGGCTTTCAAACTAGAAAAATCCAAGGCGTTTTGCAAAATCGTCATTTCATTGCCCATTTCCTGTTCTTCCTTAATACGAGAGGACAAATCACTAACATAATGTTCCAAATCTACCTTCGAAAACACCAATTCTGTTTTTGTTTGATTTGCTTTTAATAAACGCAAAATCAAATTACTCAATAACATCACAAAAAGTGTTGGAATATATAGAATCCCGTAAATCAGAAGCATCACTGGTGCTAAAAATTTCAAGAAAGCATTCGGGTTAATTTGAACAACAGCCTTTGGTAAAAACTCGGCTGTCGTGAGCACTAATAAGGTTGAAATTAGTGTCTGAACGAGTAAAATGTACATGTCGCTCTTTAAGCCCCAAGAACGCAAAGGATTGTCCAACAGATCAGCGAAACAAATTCCAAATATTACCAAGGCAATATTATTCCCAAGAAGAAGCATGGCAATAAAATTTGATTCTCTTTTATAAAAAACACCTATAATTTTACCAGAAATATTTCCCTTGGATCTGTCAAGCTCGACTTTTAAGCGATTGGATGCAATAAACGCAATTTCCATTCCGGAGAAAAAGGCCGAAGCGATAAGTGAAAGAATTATTGCTGTAATTAATAAGGAAGGCTCCATTTAAGTGTTTAACGTGTCTAATGTAGTGAAAAGTCTTTATTTAACCACATCAAAACCAATATCCTTGCGATAATAAGCTTTGTCAAACTCTATCTTGCCAATAGACTCATAAGAACGTCTTAGTGCAGCTTCAATATTCTTACCATAAGAAGTTACAGCTAAAACTCTACCTCCAGCAGAAGCTATTGAGGGACCGTCCGACGTTGTTCCTGCATGAAAAACGATGCTTTCCGTTACCGAATTGATTCCGAAAATTTGTTTGCCTTTCTGATATTCTTCAGGGTATCCGCCTGATACCATCATAACCGTTGCTGCACATTGCTCTGTAAATTGAATATCTCTTTCAGAAAGAGTATTCGTAGCTACTCCTTCTAATAAGTCCAATAAATCGGAGCGTAAGCGTGGAAAAACAACTTCCGATTCGGGATCACCCATTCGGCAGTTGTATTCAATTACATATGGCTCTCCCTTTACGTTAATTAATCCAAAAAAGATAAATCCTTTATAGAGGATCTTCTCTGCTTTCAAACCTTTTATTGTTGGGATAATTATTTGATTTTCAATTTTATCCTTAAAGGTATTATCTGCAAAAGGAACCGGCGAAACCGCCCCCATTCCGCCTGTATTTAAACCTGTATCACCTTCGCCGATGCGTTTATAATCTTTCGCTTCTGGTAATATTTTATATGAATCACCATCTGTAATAACAAAAACAGATAATTCAATTCCCTTTAAAAATTGTTCAATAACAACCTTCGAACTTGCTTCACCAAACTTTGCGTCGGCCAGCATACTCTTTAATTCATCTTTTGCCTCTTGTAAATCTTCAAGAATAACCACTCCTTTACCCGCTGCTAAACCATCGGCCTTTAAAACATAGGGCGCCTTTGTGTTTTCCAAAAAGCGATAACCATTTTCTAGGGTTTCCTTTGTAAAAGTTGAATATTTTGCTGTTGGAATGTTGTGGCGTTGCATAAATTGTTTTGCAAAATCTTTACTACCTTCTAACTGTGCGCCTACTTTTCCGGGTCCCACTAAAGTAATTTTACAAAGTTGTTCATCTGCCAAAAAGTAATCGTGAATTCCGTTCACCAATGGTTCCTCTGGTCCAACCAATACTAATTCGATTGCATTTTCGAGAACGAAGGTTTTTACTTGTTCAAAATTTAAAGGGTCAATATTGACATTTTTACCATGTTGACGCGTACCAGCATTGCCTGGTGCAATAAACAATTCTTCCAACATTGAACTTTGTGCTATTTTCCAAGCCAAAGCATGTTCTCGACCACCCGAACCAAGTAATAAAATTCTCATACTATTTTAACAATATTTCAGCAATGATTCAAAAATGGCTTTTCCATCCAAATTATTTAGAACGCCATCCGATGCTCTTTCGGGATGCGGCATCATTCCAAATACATTTTTTGCTGAATTACTAATTCCAGCAATATTATTCAAGGACCCATTTGGGTTAAATTCATCTGATATTACCCCGTTTTCTGAGGTATATTTGAAAATAATTTGGTCATTATCTTCAATACTTTTCATCGATTCTGTTGACGCATAAAATCGTCCTTCGCCATGAGCGATAGGAATTTTATATGCTTTATCTTCTAAACCTTTGGTAATTGCCGATGATTGAGAAGCCGGTTTCAAATACACGTTTTTACAAATAAATTTCTGATTGCTGTTGTGCAACAGTGCTCCTGGTAATAAACCTGATTCAGTTAAAATTTGAAAACCGTTGCAGATGCCCATTACATAACCCCCTTTGTGTGCATGAGTAATAATTTCGGTCATGATCGGTGAGAATTTAGCAATTGCTCCTGATCGTAAATAATCTCCGTAAGAGAATCCTCCTGGTAAAACAACAAAGTCTACATTTTTTAAATTTGTGTCTTTATGCCAAAGTTTTTCAACTTTCTGACCCAACAAGTCGCTTAAGACATAGACCATATCTTCGTCACAATTGGACCCTGGAAAAGTTACTACACCAAATTTCATCTATTACACGTTTGAGTGGTAAACCACGTTAAAAGTAGCTGTAAAATTAGTGAAATTAATGGGGAATGAGGTGATTTTGTTAAAAGAAAAATTTAACAATCGAATACCCAAAAGTGATATAAAACAATAGAGTAGCGACAAAAGAATAGGTTTTATTAGTAAAAGAAAACGTCAAAAAGATCGATAAAGGCAACATTAAGAAACTAAAACGTTCGATTTGACGGAAAAAGATAAAATCAACGCAGCCCAAAATAAGCGCAACAAACAAAAACCACCAAAGTGTTGTAGTTAACTTTTTTAGTCGAATTGATGAATTTGACATTCGTGAGCGAATACTCACAATGCTCAGTATAAAAAGCAAAGAAAACAACACCGCTGTAACAAGGAAGTCCGTTTGTTTGTTGGTATAGTCGGTCAACTGATCTAATAACTTTAAATCAATTGCGTGTCCATAATACCAAAGAAAGACAACGGCATATAAACTTGGAATACCAAATCCAATTATTGCTATTATAAACTCACGCAAAACAAAAGGTCTAACTACCCAGTACATGATACACAAGAAGGGGAAAAGACCAATTAATGGTGGATGAAAAGTTGCTGCAATTCCACCGAAGAACATGCCATTAAAAACAGATCTCTTACCGTCAGAATGTTGATTCAATTTAAAAAAGTGGAAAAGCATTAAAATTAAAAAAGTGTGGGCGAAAAGGAGTCCATCCATACTGTAAAAAGAATGGTAAAAACTCATCAACAACACATATAAAAATGAGGATAAATAGCTGTTTCGTTCTAAAAACTGATTAGAATTGTAGATCCAATTAATTGTAAATGCATTGATAAAAATGATAATTGCTGCTCCAATCGTGCTTATTAATGGGTATAGATTTGCAGACTCACCCCAAAAACCAAGGTTCGTATTAATTTCTGGAACATAATAATTAAAATGATTATTCAGGAAAAGATATCCAGCAATAATAAACGGTAAAAGTAAAATTACCCCAGCCCTATTTCCTAAAAAAAGTCTTACCACAGCACGAAGATACATAGGAATTTGAAATTAGTCTCATCCTGCTTTTTTCTTAAAAAACACTCACTGTTTATAAATTCACATTCAAGAAATGTTTTTTTCATTTATATTTGTTGGCATAGTGCGAATAATACTCACATTTTTTGCTAATTTCGAATCCTATGACACAAGAAAAATCAAGATTCTCAGATACTGAATTGGAAGAATTCAAAGTATTAATACAACATAAATTAGCAGAAGCTAATATTGATTATAATTTATTGAAAGGATCTCTTTCACACAATGATGATCACGGGACCGATGATACTGGCCGTACGTTCAATATGATGGAAGATGGTTCTGAGACGCTTTCTCGTGAAGAGGTTGCACAATTGGCAGCTCGTCAAGAAAAGTTCATTCAAAGTTTGCAGGCTGCTTTGGTGCGTATTGAAAATAAAACATATGGCATTTGTCGTGTAACTGGAAAATTAATTCAGAAAGAACGTTTAAAGTTAGTTCCTCACGCAACAATGAGCATTGAAGCGAAAAACGCGCAACAAAAATAACTTTGTGAAAAAAAATCTATTGATTGTGGGGGCACTCGTTGCTCTCATTTTACTTGCGGATCAAAGTATCAAAATTTACATTAAATCCACTTTTGCACCGGGTGAGGTCGTTCCTGTTTTTGGTGATTGGTTTGTTTTAGACTTTATTGAAAATCAAGGGATGGCATTTGGAACTGTCTTCGGGGCTTCCATGTGGCATAAATTAGCCTTAAGCGTGTTTCGTATTCTTGCAATCACTGGAATCTGTTATTACTGGTATAAACAGTCTAAACAGGGTGTAAAAAGAGAGTTTCTTGTTGCCTTAGGGTTAATAATCGCTGGAGCGAGCGGTAATCTAATCGACTCGATGTTCTATGATTTTGCTTTCAATTATGACCCATGTATGCCATTTAATCACTTAGAGGGCTCTGGTGTAAAAAGTAATTGTGGCATTTTTGGAACGATAGAAACACGGCATACTGGTTTCCTGTTTGGAAATGTTGTCGATATGTTCAAGTTTCAAGCACATTGGCCAGACAGCTTTCCGTGGATAGGTGGAAAAGAGGTTTTCCCTGCTATCTGGAATCTTGCTGATGCTTCGATCACCATTGGAGTCGTTATGGTATTTATCCGCCAACGCAACTACTTTCCAAAGGAAAAGAAAAAAGAATTCGTTGTTGTTAATTCACCAGAAGACGAAACTACTTCAGAAAAAAATTAAAACCTTGCTGTAATTCCTCCCATTACTTGGAAAGCTTGCACGGGGTAGTTATACCATCTATTATAGCGTTGTGAAGCAACATTGTTCAATTGAATAAATGCGGATATACGTTGGTTATATCTGTATTCAAGTCCCAGGTTTACATCTGCTAAAAAGCCAAGTTCTTTGATGAATTGATTGTTTTCAATTGTCACGTCTTCTGGCTCCATGGCATACACCAAAGCTCTTCGTCCTTGCTCCATGTTTACATCTAAGTTGATGAGAAACTTATCAAATAGATTGTAATGACCTCTCACAATGAATTGCAATTGCGGTAAATTCCATGCATACGAATTGTTTAGCAAGGAATAAGAATAGAAACGACCTATTCCGTCTACTTTTAGTTTTTCATTCAATTGGTAAGAAATACTCCCTTCTATCGTTGCTAAACTCAGGGTGTCATAGATCACATTAAATTTGTTTCCAATAGAAAAATTAGTGTCAGTAACAAACAATGCTTTATCTTGTATTCGAGCGAAACTCGCACCAATATTAAAACTCATTCGCTTACTTAAAGTGCCTTTGAATCCTCCATAAAAATCAATGATTCTATTTTCATTTCTCATGGTTAAATTCGTTAATATGAACTCGTTTTCAGCCACTAATGATTTGTATGTGTTTTGTTTTAATCCTCCTCTTAACCCTATGTAAGGAATAAATATGTCATTGAACAGAGAATATTTAACTTCTGCTACTGGATACAAATGAGCTTTCGTTTTCACATGAGCGTCAATAACAAAATCAAATCCAATGGTTGCTTTAAATCGCTTATCTTTAGAATAAGTAGAAATCGTTGGTTTTAAATTTACAATGGTATTGTTTAATACAATTCCTGAATCTAACAAAGTAAGAGCTGAATCTTTAATACCATATTTATATCCGTTGTAGCGAACACCAAAATCAGCAGCAAAGATTTCCTTTCCCATTTTATACCAAGCCGTTGACGTCACTGCAAAATGATTTTCGCGCCCTTTCCAATCTATCAAGCTGTCGGATAAGGGTTTTAAAGAAGTAAAGTGATTGTATTCTAATCCAACTTTAAAATTCACATTTGCACTGTCTTTCTTGTGAGAAGCAAAAGAGAAAATACCACCAATATCATGATACCGTTGTGCAATACTGTCTCTTGATACAGAATCCGTTGGTATTTTCCAACCATAATAATGTAAACCTTGGTTGTTGTAATGGATATCTCCTCTCAATGAATAATTGTTTTCATTTATTCCACCATAAAGACCAAATCTAGATCGATCGAACTGAGCTGGTGCATAGTCTTTGAGATTGCCAAATGAACTTAAATGTTTCGCATGAGCTCCATAAATGAATTTACGGGAGCGTTTAGAATCGAAATATAATTCACCTAAGGGCATTAATTCACTGCCTATTCCCAATTTTGCATAGAAGGAATAAAGTTGTGTTAGCTTCTCAGTCGTTTTGATTTTCGCTGCCTCAATTTCTTGTAGGGTAATCGTCGTTGGGTGTTGAATGACCAATAAGGGATAATCTACCACCTTCGCCGAAATCGTTGTGTCAATTATTTTTGGAGTTTCACTGATTCTATAAGCAGGTTCTACATAACGAGTTCCTGTGCCATCAACTGTGACATCAGGCCCTTGGCCAAACGACAACAAAGCAAACAGCGTAAAAAATATACTAATTCTTCTTTTCATGACTAGTTTCCTCCATTTTCGTTCAACTCAATAAAAGTCCCGCTCGATTTATTGATATCTTTTGGCTTATCTTTCAATTGCATTAATTCATCCCACAACTGATTAGCCTCACTTATCACTCCATCATTTTGATCTGGATAATGCTCAATCACTGACTTTAACGTTTGCTCTGCTTGGAATAAATCTTCCTTGATTATAAGGATTCTTGTTTGTAAAATCAACCCTCTTGCAACCCAATAATTATAGGTCGGCTTCATTTTTAATAAGGCTTTAATTTCAGCATCTGATTTTGTATAATCCTTTAACTTATAGTACATTTCAGCCAAAGTGAATTTTGCTTCAGCCCCCATTACCGTAGTTGTGTTTTTAACCATCCATTCCAACGATGGTTTTGCATCTGTATAGTTTTCGGCGTAATAATTAGACATGCCTTTTGCATATTCTGCTTCCAAACGCAAGGTGTTATTAATTTGGCTGCTCGATAATACATCTTTCGCATAAACGGCAGCGCTTGTCCAGTTTTCTAATAAGAAATGACACCTCATCATTCCTAATTTTGCATTAAACAAGGTCGCAGGTTTTGAACTAGTCTTCTCTAAACGGTCATAATAAATTAAAGCTTGATCAAAAGTGCCATTGTTATATAGGTATTGGGAAACCCGGGAGGCACAGAACTCTGTGTACATGTTATTTGGACCATCCAATAACCTACGATATACTTCAATCGCCTTTACAATGTTTCCTGTTCTGTAATACGAATTACCAAGAAACACTTGAGATTCAACAGCATATTTCCCAGTAGGGAATTTTTCTAAATATTTCTCAAAGTTTGGAATTGCTACTGAAAACAAACTATCCACATAGGCATCAATTGCGGGAGAATAATAAAGGTCTTCTGCTTCATCATTTCCAAAATTAGCACAAGGATATTTACTTGCAAGTGAGGTTGCTTTTTCGGGTTGTTTTTGAGCTTTGTATAGGTCAATTAAACCTCGTGCGCAGGTCTCACAAACTTCACGTTCAGCACCATGTTCATCCAATAAAGATAAATATGCAGTTTCTGATTTTGAATATTCTCCACGTTTGAAGTAAATATCGGCAATTTCGATTCTACAGTTTGTAACCAAAACCACATTTGGATAATCAGTAATTACCTGCGTAAAATAACGGTATGCTTTGTCGTAATCATTCTTTGATTTGTATGTCTTCGCAAGTTCATACAGGGCCATCATCGTATATTTTGACGAGGTATAATTATTAATTAAATCTACTAAATTAGTGATCTTTTGGTCTGTCTTTCCTGAGTAACCATAAGATTTCGCGACATAAAACAAAGCTTGATCTTCATAACCCGATTTTAGTTTCAAAACTTCTAAATAATTTTTAATTGCTTGGTCGTCTTGCTTTAATTGATAATGCCCATCTGCTACGCGCATATAAGCATCTGCCAATTTTCGATTGTTTTTATTCGGTGCTAGCGTGTAAATTCTGAAAGACTCTTGAGCTTGAGAAATGTCCTCTTTCAATAAATATGCATAACCAATGTTATAATATGCCTCGTTTTTTAAATCGGCAGCATTCGTTGCAGGTAGAGAAATAAACTCTTTATAAAACTTGATAGACTTGTCATAATTTTTTAATTGGTAATGTGCATCAGCAGTCCAAAAAGTTGCTTTGCCTAAAATTACTCCATCAATTGGATATTTTTTCACCAAATCAAAAGCCGAAATTGCTTCGATATACTTTGCTTTTTGATACAATTCCACTCCATGATTAAAGGCAACCAATTGATAAGCCGTTTTTAATTTAGCATCCTTATTTGGTAACTTATCCAATGATTCAAGTGCTTTTACATAATTATTTGTAGTCGTGTAAACATTTACTAAATATTGGTAAACGTCATTTTTACGGACTGAATTTGGGTATTTTTCCAAGAATAATTCAAGAGCCAAAACTGCTTCATCGTATGGGTTTAGGTCTAACTTATACGACAATTCAGCAAAGTGATAAAGTGCATCTTCTTCAATTTTTGGATCACCACTTATTTCTGAGGCAGCTTTGAAAGCGGAACGTGCTGGTAATAAACTTTGTGATTTCATGTAGCATTCGCCAATATGATAAAAGGCATATTGCGCCAATTTATCTTTTTGACGAGTCACTTTGTCAAATAGTTTAATTGCTTTTTCAAAATCTTGACTTCTATAATAAGCAAATCCCAATTGATAATCATCTTCACGCGTTGTCTTTGATTTCAAATTGTATGCTTCCAAATAAGGAACGGCTTCATCAAATTTGTTTAATTGATAATATGAATCACCAATAATGTGATTTAAATCGGACTGATTTGCTGGAGTAATTGAATCAATAAGCGTTGGCGCATATTCAACTACCGCTTGGTAATTTCGTTGTTTATGATAAATTTGAGCAATGTAATATGGTACTGCTTTCGCGAATCGTTCATCACTTTGTAGTTTCAAAAAGCCTTCAAGAGCAGTCTGATAAGATCCATCCGTGTAAGCAATGTGCGAATAATAATAGAGTGCTGGGGCAGCATATTGTGATGATCCATCTTTTATTTCATGGAAAGCACTTCTTGCTTCAGGCATCTTGCCTTCTTCAAAATTAGAGTAGCCAAGTTTAAAATAGAACTCCTCTTGTTCATCTGCCTCAACATCGCTCGCTTTTAACTTGTTAAAGTAAGCTAATGCCTCTTTGTAATTCTTTTTTTGATAAAAATAGCGCCCAAGACGGAAATAAATTCCTTCAGAATAAATACTTTCAGGATAATTTCTAATGAAATTTTCAAGTAGTGATACTGCATCATTATTGAATAGTTCTAAAGCCGAAATCCCTTCATAATATGCCGCTTTTATAAATAAAGGATCATTTGGATAGTTAAATCCATCCATAAAATAACGGAACTCTTTGCGAGCGGCACCGAATTGTTCCTTCTGGAACAGTTCTTCTGCTCTATAGAAATTCTCGTAATCACTGTTGTATTTCTCAGAAGTTTGAGAAATACCCACAAAGGAAATCACTAAAAATACGACGACCAGAAACCTGTTCATATAACATTGCTTTAAACCGAGTAAAATTAGAGTACATGATGCACCCATTGGAGAAGACTTTCAAAAGTTTTAAACGTGAATCTGTTAAGATTATTTTTTAAACTACAATCTGAATGGCACTTTATTGTTGACCTTTACATCAAACAAGACAATTGTGGGGAAAGTAGTTCATATTAAAAATGGTGGTATACGTCAATCGGGTGCCTTGGTGTTAAGTGATATACAGTTTGATCTTGAGGATAATGAGTTTGTTTATCTAATTGGTAAAACAGGGAGCGGCAAGAGTAGTTTACTCAAAACAATTTACGGCGAACTACAATTAAGTGAAGGTGAAGGATCTATTGCAGATTTTGATTTAAGTAAACTTTCTAAAAAAGACGTACCGATGTTGCGCAGAAAAATTGGAATTGTTTTTCAAGATTTTCAATTATTAACTGATCGAACTGTTTTTAGCAATTTGCTTTTTGTCTTGGGTGCAACGGGCTGGGTGGATAAAACCTTAATGCAAAATAGAGCAACAGATGTGCTTCGCTTGGTTGGACTTGAAGGGAAAGCCAATTCAATGCCTCATGCGCTTTCTGGTGGAGAACAGCAACGTGTTGCTATCGCGCGTGCATTATTAAATAGACCTGAATTAATCCTTGCGGATGAGCCTACTGGAAATTTAGATCCAGAAACATCCGAGGAAATTATGCGTTTGCTTTTAGCTGTTGCAAAGGAAGAAAAATCAGCAGTTATCATGGCCACTCATGATATGTCGATGGTGGAAAAATTTCCTGGAAGAGTTGTACGTGTAGAAAATGGAAAAATGAAAGAAGTCAATAATATGAATAGCTTCGATCCATTTACCCCTTTTGACGCTCAAGCGAGGTAGAACGAATTACTTATTAATAACTAGTTTAATTCGTTCCAGTTCGCCTTCTATTTCAAGAAAATAGATGCCATTTGAAAGTTTTGAACAATCCAATTTATTTCCATTCAAAAGCACGACTTGCAATTGACCAAGTGAATTAAACAAAGTAATAGATTCGTTCAAAATTCCATCAATTGTTAAGACATCGCCTGAAACTGGATTGGGATAAATGTTCCATTTGTTTTCCAACGAATTCAAACCGCTAATTGAGCAGCTTGCAGCAGAACTTGCAACTTGTGTCAAAACACCATTATTTACCGACCAATTTTCCCATGTGCCGCCTGTTCCAGTTTTCCAGTCGTTTAAATCGAATGTTTGTAAGCCTGTATTTGTGCCATTTGCTTTATACACTTTTAAGGCTGCTCCTGCTTGGTTCCAAGTTAATGGAGTCGAAGCAGAACATATTTCAGGAACATTGTTTGGAATTTCGCAATTCGATTGAATAAAATAAGCATGTTCTGGATAGTTTGGATAATCTCCATAAACTCGACAAATTCCATTTGCATCAATACAAACTGCAGTATATTCATTACAGGCAATCCCTCGAATTTCCGTTTGTTGATCTTGCAAAGCTCGAGCTATAAAAGTGACATGTCTACCTTTTCGATCTGGATTATCGTAATGTGTATCTGTAATAACATTCGTCAAATGTTGATTCACGATAAATGGTTCATTACTAACCGTCATCAATGAATTGTATGGATTGTTTAATGCTTGAGTACTTGTTACCGTTCCTCCTTCTGCAGTAAAATAATGACTACCTTGAATTACCATTCCAGCACTTGTTCCGCCAATAACAATATTTCGTTCAGTAATTCCTTTATTGATTAAGCTATCTACAGGTGTGTTTCGCCAGTAACTGGTATACGTCCATTGGTCTCCGCCAGCAATCCAAATTGCTTCAGCCTTTTTAATTTTATCAATGACATATGCATCAATAGAGGCAGTTGCATTGTTAAAAACGATTGTTTCAACTGAATTCAAGGTGATACCAAGTTGATTGAAAAAGTAATCATTGTAGCCATTTGAGCCAGTAGCTCGAATAACCAGAACATCACCTCCGTTACTTTGCTGTAAAAACCACTTCATTGCTTCGTCGTGTTCACTTGCGCCGCCCATTAAACAAATTCCACCTGTTGGTTGTGTTTCTAGATCTACAGAATTCCCTATCAAGTAAGAAGTATAATTTTGACTTTGTCCCAAAAATGAAACAATCAAAATAGCTGATATTGTTGTTAAAAATAGCTTCATATCACTTAGAATTAAACAATCGGTTTTTTAAATCGCACTTCAAATAATTTCGACCAGTTTTTACCGGTCATGTAAGTTTTACCTGTTTTAAAATTATAGGCAATCCCATTCATTACATCTCCTCCGTTTTGACCTTCTTTAATCAATATGCTTCCATCAATGACAGCAATGACTTTTCCGTTTTCTGGTTGAATCACCACAGCAGAGTTCGTCATCCAAATGTTTGCATAAATCAATCCGTCTATATATTCTAATTCATTCAATTTTGAAATGGGTCCAAAATCATCATATACTTCAATCGTACGTTCAATTTGAAAAGTTTCTGGATTTCTAAAAACAATGCGTTCTGTACCATCTGACATAATCAACGACGTGCCATCATTGCACAAACCCCAGCCTTCACCTGTATAAGTCAAATCTTTTTCAATTGATAGCGTTGATTTATTATACACGAAGCACTTTTGATTTTGCCATGTTAATTGGTACAATTTATCTCTTAGAATGGTAATCCCCTCCCCAAAATAAGTGCCATCTAAACCCATTTTTTTGATTATTTCACCGGAATTTAAATTAACCTGAGCCACCATGCTTTGTCCTAGCTGACCGGTTCCCTCGTATAAAATTCCGTCATTAAATTCTAATCCTTGCGTGAAACTACTTGAGAGATGAGGTAAAGTTGTTACAATTTCTGCAATCCAAATTTCAGGCTTAACATCAGAAAGAACGCGAATCATTCGATTGTCGGTGTAAGTTGTTCCATCATTTAACGTTGAAAGTAATACGATTGAACGGGTACCTAAACCAAAAAACCCTGCATCTAATTGAAACGTTAATTTTCCTTTTGGCGCGTTCCATGTATTAAAAACACTGTCATTATAAATTAATTGAAGTTGTTTAATTTCATTCAAGTTTACATCAATCGAAATAGGAACCAATTGATTCCACTTGGTGGCAAGGTTCTCCTCAAAAGCAAAAGATGCTGGTGCTTGATCTTCCGTTATGGCGCCACCATCAACCCCTTGAAGAAGCGGACCAATAATGAAGGCCGCACCAATCAAAATAATTAAACCTATAACTATGTACTTTTTCATGTTTACGAATTATGAATTCACCTCTTTTTTAATTTCTCTTACCGAAATAGCATTGTGCGATGAATCATATAAAACATCTCCATTTCTCAATAAAATTGCTTGTGGAGATTGATGAATGACACCTGTAATTTCCGCTATTCTATTTGAAAGATCTCTATGGGCAATTAAGTCTAAAAAATACAAGTCACATTTCGTTTCACTTAAATCCCATTCACTTTGAAAGCGTGTTAAGACCATTATAGAAATACTGCAGCGTGTACTGTGTTTAAAAATCAAAACTGCATTTTCATTCGAACGCGCTATTGCTTCATCCAATGATTGCATCGAATCGATTGTTTTCCAAGGGAAAACTGCTTTTGGTTTATTCGAGCTAAAAAGACCCATTTTAAATTCCTGGTGTAAATTGTTTTAAAAAGCGCACATCGTTTTCAGAGTATAAACGCAAGTCGTTGACTTTATATTTCAACTGAGCGATTCGTTCTATCCCCATTCCAAAAGCAAATCCTGAATAAACTTTCGAATCAATTCCGCAAGCTTCTAAGACATTCGGATCTACCATTCCGCATCCTAAAATTTCTAACCAACCTGAATATTTACACACATTGCACCCCTTCGCATTACAGATAGTACAAGAAACATCTACCTCAGCACTAGGCTCTGTAAATGGAAAATACGATGGGCGCATTCGAATTTCGGCTTTATCACCAAATAATTCTTGCGCGAAATATAAAAGCGTTTGTTTTAAATCAGCAAAGGAAACATTTTTGTCAATGTACAATCCTTCCACTTGATGGAAGAAACAATGTGCACGAGCAGAAATTGCTTCATTTCTATAAACGCGACCTGGAGAAATTGTTCGAATAGGTGGGCTTGAATTTTCCATCACTCGCACTTGGACAGAGCTAGTATGGGTGCGCAATGCCATCTCTTTCTCTCCTTTTTCAATAAAGAAAGTATCTTGCATGTCTCGCGCTGGATGCTCTGGTGGAAAATTTAGTGCAGAAAAATTATGCCAATCGTCTTCAATTTCTGGTCCTTCTGAAACAGTATATCCAATACGACTAAAAATTTCTATGATTTCACTTCGAACCAATGACAAAGGATGTCGCGCACCAATTTCATCACTATCCCCAGGTCGTGATAAATCCAACGAATTTCCATCTTCTTGTGAAGAAGCGAGTGATTCTTTAAAAAGTTCGAGTTTGTCTTCGGCTGTTTTTCGAAGTTCGTTTAATTGTTGACCAACTTCCTTTTTTTGCTCATTTGGAACAGACTTTAGTTCGCCAAATAGTTCTTTTGTTTTGCCTTTTGAGCCTAAAAAATAAATTCGAAAAGCCTCAAGGGATTGACTATCGGTAATTGCGAAAGCTGCAATTTCATTCTGTACATTTAGGATCAGATCTTTCATTTTGTTCGGACGCTAATTCAAGTTTTTTTAATTCAACTGTAACTTTATTCACACAAAGTTTGTTTAAGTGAAGTAAGTCTTTGGTTGAATTGACGAAGGTAGCAAATTAAGAGGAACATTGATGTTCTGAATTTTACAAAAAATAGCTTATATTTGGCTTCGTATTATTATTATAAGATGAAAAGAAACTCGATAAAAGGATTGTTTGCCATTGTATTTGTTGCTGCTGTGACTGTTTTAAGTGGGTGTAAAAGTAAAGATCCATCTATTTTAAAAGTGTTCGTTCGTTCAGAAAATAACGAGTTAGTTGCAAGTGCAAAGGTGGTTATTATTGGAGATGTTAATTCCACACCTGCAACAATGCCATACGTTGATACCGTCGTGACGAATCAATCTGGTTTTGCAGAGTTCAATATGGATGATTATTTTGATAACTCAGGAAAAGAAACAACTGGTTATTTTGATATAATAGTTAAAAAAGACACAAAAACAGGTGAAGGACGCATTCGTTGCAGACAGCATATAACAGCGGTTGAAACAGTGTTTTTCCCTCAATAAAAAAAAGAAACTATGAATACTATGATTAAAAAATACGCGCTACTTTCATTACTTGCAGTAATGGGAATGGGACTTTCTTACGGATGTAGAAAGAAAAAAGATACTATTGCAAAAATTTATGTTCAAGATATTTCCAATCAATTTGTTGCAGGTGCAACTGTTATATTGTACGGAAAATCTACGACAAATCAACCTGCAAATGTTGTATTGTATGATACAACTGAAACGAATTCTTCGGGTGTTGCGATTTTCAACTACAACGATGTTTACCAATTAGGTCAAGCAGGCGTTGCTGTTCTTGATATAAAAGCTTACAAAGGTTCAGCAAACGGACAAGGCATTATCAAAGTAGAAGAAGAAGTAACTTCTGAAGAAACAGTTTTCATTCAGTAAAACGATTTTTAGTTAAATAAGGGCGAAAGCCGTTCCTGTGTTTATACACTGGGGCGGCTTTTTTTATTTGACAGAATACTGAATTTCAGCTTCTTCCACCAGGGCGTCTCCTTTCATTCGTAAAAACAATTGAATTAAGGCTACGACATCTTTTTCGCAATACACTTTGATCCTCTCCAAATCATTTTCTTCATAATAAACACGCGCCACATCAGCACCGGAAATATCATCCTTTGGTGTGGGTATTTGGAACACATGACAAAGTAAGGCTAATGAAGTATATGCTTTGTAATCACCAAACTTCCATAATTCCATCGTATCAAGGTGCGAAATCTCCCATGGTTTCTTTCCTGCTATATCTAAGACCGCTGGTAAAGTGATCCCGTTAATTAACATTCGTCGACAGATATAAGGAAAATCAAACTCTTTTGCGTTGTGTCCACATAAGATGTGAAAAGGCGAGTTATAGCGATCGTCTAAGAGCGCTTTAAATTGTTTTAGCAATGTTTCTTCGTCGTCATGATAAAACGACTTTAAACGCATTTGTTTTCCTGTGGTTGTTTCTGAGATTATTCCCACAGAAATACACACTATTTTACCAAATTCAGCATAGATACTTGCACGTTCATCATACAACTGTTCAAACTGTTTGTCTTCTTTCTGCATGAAGCGTGTTTTGGCTTCAAATAATCCTTTTGATTTTTCATCTAATGTGTTGAATTGATAAATCTGTGGCACTGTTTCAATATCTAAAAACAACACTTTGTCTAATTGTACTTTTTCGAGCATATTTTAAAATTTGTTACTTGAAGTTAAATTAAAAAATTGGATTATCCACGTAAAAAGATCAATTTTGTCTTAATATAAATACAATGGCAGAAGAACTTATTCAAGTCGAAGGATCAAAGAAGTTGCAATATGAAAGTCTAATTCCCCAACTAAAAGGATTGGTTGAGGGCGAGTCTAATCGTATTGCTAATCTGGCCAATATCACTGCGGCTCTAAAAGAAACATTTGATTTTTTTTGGGTTGGATTCTACTTTGTTGATGAAGGGGAACTTGTTTTGGGTCCGTTTCAAGGTCCAATTGCTTGCACTCGAATTCGAAAAGGCAAAGGAGTTTGTGGAGCCGCTTGGGAACAGAGTCAAACACTTGTTGTGCCTGATGTAGATGCTTTTCCTGGACACATTGCCTGCAGCTCACGGTCGAAAAGTGAAATTGTTGTGCCTATTATCACAGATGGAAAGGTCATTGCAGTCCTTGATGTTGACAGTGAACACTTGAACACCTTTGATGATACCGATGCACATTATTTAACTCAAATTTGTCAATGGCTCTCAACTATTGTTTAATATTTTTTAGCGCATTGCTCTTAGCAAGTTGCGCCCAAGTTGGGACTTTAACTGGTGGAGAAGAGGATGTTTATGCGCCAGCACCTAACTCTATTGAGCCAGCGCAAGGAATAGTAAATTACACCGGAAACAATGTTGTCTTTACATTTAAAGAATTTGTTCTTTTAAACAATCCGCTACAAAATATTTTTATCGTTCCTGCGGATGTAAAGCCTATTGCAACTTTATCAAAGAAAACACTAACGGTTTCATGGGGCGATTCTTTAAAACCAAATACAACGTATGTGCTTTATTTAAACAATGCCGTGAAAGACGTTTCTGAAGGAAATGATTCATTGATGACGTATGTATTCTCAACTGGGCCAATTATCGATTCATTGACTTATCAAACAAAGGTTATCCATTCACTAACAAATGAGCCTGTCAGCAATTGTCTCGTCGGTTTATACAAAAATGAAGGTGATAAACGTCCCTACTATTTTGCTCGAACTAATAATTTTGGTGAAGCTAATTTTCTATACTTGAAAGCAGGGATTTATTCCGTAAAAGCGTTTAAAGACGATGATAAAAACATGGAAATGCTTCAAAGTGAAGCTCTGGCGTTTCGAAGAGAATTACTTCTAATTGATTCCTCTAGAATTGATTCTATTCCGCTTCGACTCTTCACTCCTGCTTCCAAAAAAATTCGCAGTTTTTCCTATGAAGCACCCGGTCATTTTACTGTAGGGTCAGAATTCGAATTAACATCTTCTGAATTAACATTGAACGGAAATAAAATCAATGCCACAAACAGTCGTTTTATTACCACAGACTCGCTCTCGATTTTTACTAAAATTGACACCATTTCCTCGTTTAAGTTAATTGCTAAACACGCTTTATCCAGCGATACTCTTTCTTTACGCCTTTCATCAAGAGATAAAATTGTTCCCTTAAAAATAATTTCTGGCAAGGTAGATAATACATATGGACCTCATCAAACGATTTTTTTTAAGTTAAACGATCAGATAAGTTCTATTGACACAAGTATGATCAGCGTTTATAATACTAAAGACACAAGTATCGTTAAAGTCGATTCTATTACTTTTAACTACAATGAGATCTATTTCCATTTCAATCGAACAGAACTAAAGCAAATCAAAATTGATTTCAACGCAAGATCGATAATTGGACTAAACGCGTCGGTTATCAACCCTTCAACGCACTTGTTGACATTAACACAAGCAAAAGATTTTGGGGCAATCGATCTTGTTTTAAAGGGTTTCGATACGAATTTGTTGGTTGATTTATATCTAGGAAAAGAGAAGGTACAGAGTATTCGCACGAAAGAAAATCAATGTAGATTTGAAAACCTGATTCCTGGAAATTATTCCTTTGTTGTTGTAAATGACGAAAACAACAATGGTCGTTGGGACACAGGAGACTTTTCGTCAGCTATTCAACCGGAACAAGTATATCGTTTTTCAACTTCTTCAAAAGTTCGAGCAAATTGGGAAATTGAAGTAGAACTCAACGCAAATAATTAATGCAGGAAGCGCCTCTTGTTCAACAATCTTTTGGATCATGGAAAATATGGTTAGCCATTCTTCTTGGCATAGGTGTTTCTGTTTGGATGTTGTATCAAGGAATTTCAGAAGAACGTTTTATTCTTACTGAGAACAATACCGGCGAATACATTTGGAATGACTTCAATAAGGATGGCGAAGTCAACACAAGTAATCCCAAGGAGTTTATAGCTGTACCAAGAGGTAATTATTCTAAGCAAACATTTAACGATGCTTTATCCGCTATTAATTGGAACTCTAGAACCTTGCTTTGGTTGGGTCTTGCTTTGCTTTTTATGATCGGACGTGACTTATTTTACATCTTGCGTATTCGTTTGTTAACGAAAAAAGAACTCACCTGGAAATCTAGTTTTTTTGTCATCATGTTATGGGAATTTGCATCAGCGCTTTCACCAGGAGTAGCGGGTGGGGCTGCAGTTGCCATGTTTATTTTGAAACGTGAAAAAATTGCTCTTGGCAGGTCGACTGCCATTGTGCTCATCACCACCTTTTTTGATAATCTATTTTATATTGTCTTAATTCCTTTTGTATTTCTCTTTATTGGTCAAGCAGATCTCTTCCCTAAAGAAACTACCAGTTCATTAACTATTCAATGGGTTTTTTGGATTGGTTTTTCTGTCATTTTAATCTTGAGTTTATTTTTATTTACTGCCATTTTCTTAGCGCCTCAATTAGCAGGAAAACTACTTGAATTAGCTTGTCGACTGCCCTTGTTGAATAAATTACGAGATAGAGCACGCCAAACTGGTAAAGACATAATTATCGCTTCAAATGAATTTAAAAAAGAGCGACTGAGTTATTGGATTAAAATTTTCCTTGTTACCTGTGGAAGTTGGATTTCAAGATATCTCGTCATCAATGCTGTACTCCAAGCGTTTTTAGAAATTGGATGGCTAGACCATATATTAATTCTAGGTAAACAACTGGTTTTGTGGTTGTTTATGCTAATTAGTCCAACACCCGGTGCAAGTGGAGTTGCAGAATATGCCTTTGGCGAATTACTTTCTGGGTTTAGCAGTTCTGCGCTTCTATTGGCAACTATGGCAATTATTTGGCGATTGATTTCTTATTTTCCATACTTGTTTATTGGGGCGATTTTATTACCAAAGTGGCTGTCGAAGAAAAGTTAAAATTTATTCAACACGGAAGACACAATGAGTTAGCGGGGGCCGAGAAATCCTAAATTCCAAAGACCAAACCCTGAATTTTCTTTAACACAAAGGTTTAGGAAGATTGTCCACGGTAAAGAAGAGCCCTTGCCGATAAATCGGTGAAGAATCACCACAGAGCGTTACGAAGTGACGTCACACACATGGAGAAGAACCCCGAATTCCATCCCAATGGCTATCTGGGCTGAATTTCAAATCATTTATCCTACCTTGGTTTTGGAATCAATTTGTAGGCTGCAGAAAGAGCAACGATTATAAGAATCAGCATCCAATCTGGCACGGCAACAAAAGAAAAAAGACCAAGTGCCAAACCAACGAAAGCCAATAATATAAGATTTGTCGTGTTGTGTGATTTCCATAGTAGATTTAGGTCTATGGTTTTATACAATGTTGGTAATAAAAATTCCATCTTGTATTTCTGATAAGCAACAAAAATCAATAATGGAAGCAGAATATATCCTTGTTCTATTCCTATTTCTTTATATGACCAGAACGCCATTGCCTCATGTTGAAAATCAATAGTTGGTTGCAGTATAAAAAGTGCGAGATGGATTAAAACACAATTCACAGTAAAAATCATCATGCTCAGAACCCCTTGTTTTATCCATAAGGATTTACTTTCAGCTGCTCTAAAATAAATCGTTTTCCTTGTTTTTAGATGAATAATTACTTCAGCCAAAATTAGATCTATGAAGTAAAATAATACAATGAAATAAAGACTCCAATTCCAGAGAAAAAATCCCAAAAGAGGAATCACTGCATCGCCAATTAACTGTATGTATTTAGGCTGAATTTTCATTTATTTTAGGCCATCCGCTTGAATGCGTGAAACCTCAAATTCTGGATTGTATTTTAAGGCCTTTCCATAAGATTGTAAAGCACGTGTTTTATCGCCCATCGTTTCATAGCAAAGACCAAGATTGTGCCATGCTTCCACAAATCGAGGTTCTGTTTGAAGTGCAGAATTATAATAATAAATGGCACTGTCTAAATCCTCAAACGTAAATTGATGAATATAACCAATTTGAAAAAGTGCCTCGTAGTAAGAGGTATCTATTATAATCATTTTACGATAGATTGGCAGAGCACCATCTGTATCGCCGAAAATTTGTTTCGCATAAGCCAATGCATAAAGTACCTCGGTGTTTTTAGGCTGTAAACTGGCAGCTGTTGTGAAATACTCAATACAAATTTTATTTTTTTCTGCCTGATAAAGCGACCCTAACATAACATAAGCCTCGTAAAATTTAGGATCTTGTTGAACGGCTGTTTCATAAGATGATTTCGCTAAGTCTATTTTTCCCAGAAACATATAATTAGTTCCTTTCAATACATACGCGTCGCGGTAACGTGAATTGATTCTTAAAGCAGTATTGATATATTTAAAGGATGTTTCAAAATCTTGCTGCTGACTATAAGTAGAGGCCAATCCAATTAAACCCTGTAAGCTCTTAGCATTATTCTGTACGATTTTTTTATACTGTTCTTGGGCCAACATAACATCGGCCACCGATCGGTCTGGACGATTGTTTAGCACATCCGCATACAACATGCGCGCGTCCATATTGGAACTGTCCAATCGAAGTGCTTTGGCTCCATCAGCCATTGCTTTATCGAAGTTTAAGTCCTTTAACATACTGTTCCCATGTTTCACCAATAATTCAACAGAATCGGGAAACAAGACCAATAAACTATCTAAATCTTTTGGAAGCGATTTTGTAGGTTTTCCGTTTCCACAAGAAATAAAAAACAATGGCAATAAGAAAAATAAATACTTCATCTGATAATTTAAAAACTTAGCAAAGAAACAAAGTTAAAGTAATTTGTGTTAAACGAAGAACAGGGCAATCGTTGAATTCATCCGATTACAATAAAAATCATGCGTTTAAAGTCTTGGCAACTAGAAAATCAGTAAATTTGTAATATGAACAGGTCAAAAATACTTCTTCTTTTGGTTCTTGCTCTTTTTATTGGAAGCACCGTTTATGGACAGGGGTGTTCGCAATGTAAAATGCTAGCAGAACAAGGAAGTGAATTAGATGAATCATCATTTGGGAGTAATATCAATGTCGGTATTCTTTACCTGATGATTATTCCCTATTTGATAATTATGTTCTTGTTTAGAAAGCGCGTTTTTACATTTGTGCGCTCGCTAATTAAGCGTTAATTATCTTCTTCCTTTAAATAGTGCATGACTTAGATTGGTATAAGACAGAGAGAACTCCAATGAACCACCTGAATATGCCTTTCTCAAAGCAGAAATCGTTACATCGTAAGACACTCCAAATTTGAATCCTTTCCAATCAACCATAATAGAAGGTGCAATAGCGTCTTTGTGGCGATAATACACCCCAAAACCAACAAAGGCATCTTGGAAGTTTCCGGTAATTTTAGTGCCATCCGAGAAGCGATAGCGCAACATAGCACCTATAATTGTTTCCATGTGTGGTCCTTGAACAACTTGCACTAGACTAACATCATAAGCCATTCTTGTCGTAGCAATATCCCCAACAACACTAACATGACCAATCCATTTGCGGTACAATCTGTCTCCATCAACCGTTGCATATTTCAAATACGGTCGATTCAAATTATAACCTGAAAAGCCTAATTGCAATTTAAAATCATTGTTACGTTGAAACGAGTTTTGACCTGCATCATAGGTATAGAATAATCCTGCGCCAGCATCCATGTAACGAAACGAGGTTGAATTGTTTGCTTCTCCCGAAATTATGGTTTGATCAAAACCAGTTCCATTCCATTGTGAAGCCCAATTCAAACGCGATAAATCTGCATTTCTAGATGCAAAACCTCCTTGAATCCCCGCAGAAAAAATATGTCCATTTCCCGCTGGTAAAATTCCGCTTAAAGTCAATGAACCTTTTTGCATGCCGAACTTTGAATCACCTCCAATATCATTGTAAAAAGAAAGACCTAGGCCTAAATGCGCTTTGTCATTCATTCGAGACTTTCCAAAATTAGCATCCGCAGCAATATTCGTTGTCATAAATTGTGTGCCAGCTCCTAACCATTGGTTTCGGTGATTGATTATCACACGTTCCCACCCATCATAAACACCAGCCGCGGCTGGGTTAATCAATAAGGGTGTTTGAGCCGTTTGCGTGAAATGTATGTCTTGCGCCGATAAACTCGTTGCAAGTAAAACTGAAATACTTAATGATAACAAACGCATAATTAACGAATTAAAGTAATATTACCTGAACGTGTTTCAGAGACTCCTGTATCAAATTTCACCTCTAGCATGTAGGCATAAACTCCTGCATTACAATCTTTACCATCATAAGTGCCATCCCAAGTGAATGTTTTATCGCTTGTTTGTACCATTTTATTTCCCCAGCGATCATAAATCGAGAATGTAAAGGAAATAACATCCCTGCCGACGAATAAAATCAACTCATCGTTCACCGCGTTTCCTGTTCCATTTGGAGAGAATCCAGTTGGAATAAAGAACCCTACACCACAATCTGGTGAAGAGTTGTTCGGGTCACATTCATCACAAGGATCAGTTCCGTTTGTTACTTCAACTCCATCAGAAACACCATCCCCATCTGAATCAGCAACAGTTGGACTTGTACACATCACGTTTTCTTGAGCGTCTGTCAAGCCATCGCCATCCGTATCAATTTGACAATCAATTGATGAATCATCAGGATCACAAGGATTCAAAGGATCCGAGCCATTTGTTACTTCCGTTCCGTCATTGATTCCATCACCATCTGTATCTGGGTTAGTAGGATCGGTTCCTGGGCCAGCTTCTTGAGCATTTGTTAAGCCATCACCATCTTGGTCACACGGACCCGCATTAATGTTCGGTATACAAGGGTCAGTATTTGCTGGATCGGCTTCATCGTTGACACCATCACCGTCAGTGTCCGTTGTTGAAGATTCAAGTGCATCAATGATTCCATCACCATCTGTATCTAAAGGATTTGCAGGGTCTGCGCCAATTTCAGCACAATCGTTTTCGCCATCACCATCTGTGTCTGGATTATTTGGATCAGTGCCCGCTAATACCTCATCAACATTCAAACAGCCATCGCCGTCCAAATCTGGATTATCGACAATGAATACTGCAACGATGTTTTCAGGTCCTGCAATGTTAATTCCATTTGTGTCTTCTGTAATGGCCAGTGACATTGGTCCAGTTGTAAATTCCCAATGATCGAATACAAAGCCTGGATTTGCTTTTGCAATGACATTGGTGCTAATGCCTCCAAAATATTCTGTTGCCCATGGATAAGTTGGCGCCCATAACGAGTTCACTTTAATTTCTCCCGCTAATGGTGGTGTAACGTCAAATGTAACGGCAAAAGGTCCGGTTAGACTATAACAATCAATTAAACCTTGTTCAAGAGCAGTGCATCGTAAGATGATAAAATCTCTCAAATCTTGCACGTTTGAATTCCAACCCGCAAATGATCCTCCCCATCTAGCACAATGAGCCGTCATTTCTGGAGAAAGCTCATTTACCATACTATCAAGCAGGGGAATCATGTAAGCACATGAAAAGCTGGTGTTCACTAAATCTATATATCGTGTAATATAATATTGCTCAACAACAGGATTTTCATTGATTAATTTTTCTAAAATATCTGTATGGCCTTGTCCACCAGGATTTGGTAAGTTCTCCACATTACATGGATCCGCATTCGCTGAAGGATCAGGAATGCCCGTATAATTTACATAATGCCCGAAAGAAGCATCCATATCCCATAAGGTGTATCGCCACTTCTTTTTATCTCCAAGCGGATCCATTCCTCTCCACCATGCAGTATTCCAATTTAACCAATCTTGATTTACGATATACGAATTGATGACAAAATAATCTACCAAAGACTCCCAATTCAATTGACTATTAACATACGTGAAATTGGCAGCATTTCCCATATTATTAGAGGCGATGTAAGTTCTTAGTGCGTTCCAGTCTGGTTGAGCATTTGGAGCTCCGTATTCTTGCCAAGTTCCGCCCCATGTTTTTAAATATTGAAGATTATATTCATCTTGAGATGCATAATAGTTTGTGAAATCATGATCATCTGCTTTTTCACGGATTTCATAAACTCCCCAGTATTGTCCATTTACATATAGAACACAAGGTCTCCATGTTCTTTCATCTAACTTTAAACCAGCACGCTGTGATAAGGTATGCACAAATGGATCGCGAATGTGCGCCCCGCCAGATTCAAATGGATAATTATCACTTGCTCCAGGTTTTAAGATAACCCGTTGAAATTCATCTCGTGATTTATTTGGAAAAATTTGATGGTCTATATCCCCGTTATATCCAAATTGATCTTTCATGATGAAATCCAATCCTCTTTGTGGATATGCCCATGAATCATTTCCATGCTTATTATATTCACCCTCCCCTTTATCGATAAAGGTTCCATTCTCTTCAAATAATTCGAAAAATCCTTGTGGCGTTAAACTGCTATTTCCACCAAGAAGACTTGCTAGACTGCCTGTGCCCGCCCCGGCAATTGAAATCACTGGAACTGTATGTGTTACATTAATAAAGTAGGTTGAGGAAGCGGTAAAACTTACCAATTCAACAGAAAAAGCTCTTGCTCGCAACACGGTAGTTGCATTTATAGCTACAGCACCAGTGTACAAGGTTGACGTTCCTGTTGGAACAGAACCATCAACGGTATAACGTATTGTTGCTGTTGGGTTAATACATGTAATAGTCACCGATTGAGCTCCAGGATAAAAACCAGGGGCCAAACTCAGTACTGGTGTAGGTGTGTAGAAATTTACCGCACCTGTATTGTTTGCATTTGGGGTTGGAGTGGTGAATAATTTCCAATCTGAAGCTGCATTTATTGAGCGACCTACAGAATGATTACTCTTTGTCATGTGAACAATCTTAATTGAATCCACAACATTTCCTAAGGTGTTTGCTAAAATAATCCATTCACCATCTGTTTGTGTCAACTTAAAATTTGGATGTAGTTGAGTTCCATTAACGGTGTTTCTTCCTGAGCAAAAGACCATTCTAAATCCATTTGCTGGTATTGAACCAGAAGGAATCATCCATTTTGTTAAATTCGTTGCTTTATCAGATAGATAGTAACCAGTAAGATCAACAGGTGCTGCTCCCATGTTATATAATTCAACCCAATCTTCCCGTGAACCATACGCATCTGTTGGTCCAGTTACATTAGAGCATGAATATTCGTTGAGGATAACTTGAGAATTGAGCGCACTTGTAGAGAGTAAAAGTGCCAAAAGAAAGTAAAGTTTTTTCATAAGAAATAAGTTCTAAGCAAAATTAATTCAAGAATAATTACATCAATATTAATGAATTATTAAAAGTAAAGTTTTTTCATAAGAAATAAGTTCTAAGCAAAATTAATTCAAGAATAATTACATCAATATTAATGAATTATTAAATGTATTTGTATATTCGAGACGATAAATCTTCAATTATAGTTGGTTTGCTATATCAAAACAGTTTAAAATTCTAATTAAAATTACATGAAAAAATTATTTATTCTTCCTCTAATTGCATTGTCTCTGCTTACATTGAATGGCTGTAAAAAGGTAGAGGGCGAAGGTGGCTCGTCAAAAATCGTTGGAGTTGTTGTAGAAAACAAATACAATACAGTAGGTAATATAATTGCTTCGTATCCTGCTGCAGACCAAGATATATATATTGTATATGGTACTGAAAACACTTATTTCGATGACGATATAAAAACAAGTTATGATGGTAGTTTTGAATTTAACTACTTACAGCCAGGAACATATACTATATATGCATACGAAGATTGTAATACATGTGGTAGTGGTCAAAAAGAAGTCTTAATGACCGTTGAAATCGTGGATAAAAAATCAACTATTGTTACTGATACCCTTTACATTAAAAATCTATAAATGAGAATCGCTTCATTAATTATGCTCATTCTTCCTTTTTCATTGTTTTCTCAAAACAATGAAGGGAAGATTTGGACCGAAATAGGCGTAAACGGTAAAATCGTAAAAGATTTGGACTGGTCGGTAGATTTGACTACCCGATTTGGTATTAATGGCTTAGAAACTGTTTTTCCTTCCGTAAATATTAAGTATAAGGTCAAAAAATGGTTTAAACCATCTGTCGAATATCGCTACATTGTCGATAGAGATAACTTTGATACGTATTTGAACAGTCATCGTTTAAATTTCAATGCTGATTTTAAACACACTATTGATCGTTTGTCGATTAAATCACGTATTCGTTACCAATATTCATTTGATCGTTTAGTGAATTCTGAGCTTTATAGTCCGGAATTTGATCAAGCAATTCGTTTAAAACTGGGTGGTTCATACGATTTAAAGGGCAGTTTTTTATCTCCTGTTATTAGTGGTGAATTGTTTTACAACCCAAACTTTGGACCTTATGGTCAACAATTAACAAAGTTTCGTTTATTTGCTGGTGTTGACATTGAAATGGATGGTCCACACGAAATATCAGTAGGGTATATTTTTGATAACCGAATCAACCTTTCAAGACCATTAACAAAGCACATTTTGAGTCTTGGTTATTCGTATAAAATTGGTGGGACTAAGAAGTAGGTTTATTTTCCTTCTTCAGCAGAAACCTTTTCCATTTTAAATCCTAGATCCAATACCTCATTTACTGTAGAAGCCGTTATCGCTTGTTCTAATACAAAGGTATATGTGCCCTTCTCTGGTAGTTTTCTTCTTTTAAAATACAATGGGAACTCAACAACAGTTCCCGTTTTTTTTCCTGCCCAAGTTCCATCCGGATTTGAAATTTTGATTTCAAAAGGTTCTCGTGCTTTTTGTCCAGATGGCGTAATTGTATTCAAATAAACCCACAAATTATTATACTCATAATCTGTTGTTGTGCGCATGGTTAAAACAAAATCATACTCCGTGTCGATCTCTTTTACATCAACTTTGAATACTGGCTTAACCTTTTGCTCCCATTTATCTCCTTCAAAACGATATACTTTTTCATACATCGGTGTCGGACCACAACCTACAATTGTAGCTGATAACAATACGAAAAGAAGCATTTTACGCATTCTGATCTGTATTTTGAGAGCCTTCACCACCTGGTTTTCTAATCGGTCGATTTCTTCTCTTATTGTTGTTCGATGGTTTAGAGCCTTCTGTTCTGTTCTCTTGGGTAACTGTTGCGCCGCCTTCAACTTGTTGTTGCGAAGCATTGTTCGGATTCGGCCGGTTTCCTGGCTTCTTCTTTTTCTTTTTAGACTTAAATGCGCTATCAAAACGATTCAAACTGTCTTGCCCAACAACATTATCGTAATCTAGTTCCTTCACTTTAATTACAGCAACATATTCATTCAATTCGCGTGGTTTACCACCCTCCTTGTTGATCTTGATGATTTCCCTTACACGATCAGGTGTTAAAGAAATTAATCCAGAACTCATTGCCGCATCGCCCTCATAGACATACCACATTTGATTCTTGAATACATCTGTTTTAATATGGTGAGCAGGACCTTTTTCAGTAAACAATCGAATTTCACTTTTTGGAAACGAACGGATTGTATCTAAATACATGTCCAATTCATAGTTCAAACAACACTTTAGTTTACCACATTGTCCAGCAAGTTTCTGCGGATTCAATGATAACTGCTGGTAACGTGCAGCACTTGTTGAAACGGATCTAAAATCTGTTAACCAAGTAGAACAGCATAATTCTCTTCCACAAGATCCAATCCCTCCCAAACGCGATGCTTCTTGACGCGAGCCAATTTGACGCATTTCAACACGTATTTTAAATTGATCGGCCATATCTTTTATCAATTGGCGAAAATCAACTCTTCCTTCTGCGGTGTAATAAAATGTCGCTTTCGATAAATCTCCTTGGTATTCCACATCTGAAATTTTCATTTGTAGATTAAGATTTACCGCTAAAGTTCTCGATTTAAACATCACCTCTTTTTCAAGAGAACGTGCATTTACCCACTTATCAATATCTTCTTGAACAGCGATGCGCGTAATTTTTCTCGCTTCCATTGGTTTAAAACCTGGTGCTTTCTTTTTAACTTGTATTCTGGCTAATTCTCCTGTGACTGATACAACACCTACATCAAAACCTGGACTTGCTTCGACAACGATAACGTCACCAACATGTAAGCTAAATCCTTTTGCATTTCGGTAAAAAGCCTTGCGACTATTTTTAAATCGTACCTCAACTATATCGTATGCTGTTTGACCATTCGGTAAGGCAATATTTGCTAACCAATCAAACACTTCAAGTTTATCACAACCACCAGAACTACAGGTACCATTATTCTTACAACCACGTGGAGTTCCCCCTCCACTACTGCAATTTGAACAACCCATAATTTCTATTTATTTGTATCGTAAAATTAACAAATTAATCTACGTTGCAATCATTTTAATGTGTTCCAAAAATCAACTAAGCTTTGTGAATATAACGCATAACGTTGAAACACAAATGAGTAAAGAGAATTCGTGGGTTTGCATTGCGCTCCAAATGATAGTAAGCGTCGTCGAATGATTGCATAAAATCTAAAATATTCTTCCCGGTGATAAAACGTGCAAACTTGTTTAAAAATTCTTCTTCTTCTTCCGATACTCGCGTAAGTTGATCTTGTGTGTAATTTCGCAACATACTTTGTCTGAACATGTGCAAGGCATATTCGATAAAAATTTTTTGACGTTCTTTATTGACTTGACCCATTTTTTCCGACCAATCCATCATTGGAATTACATCCTTTTTATAACAAACACGCATCAATTGAATAAATAATTCGCGATTGTTGTCTTGATCTTCATGGGATTCGGCGATTCTTCTCGCTTCAATTAAATCACCATCACATCTCGCATTGATACTTGCAGCTGTGGTATTCGTTATACCAAGTGTTATTCTCAAGTAACTATCCACATCATCAAAAGCCACTCGAGGTATTTTAAGGAGTTGTGTTCTTGAAAGAATTGTTGGCAATAAAGTGTCTTGCGATGCACACAATAAAATAAACAAGGTGTTCGCTGGTGGCTCTTCTAAAATCTTTAATAATTTATTTGAACACGTAAGATTCATCTCTTCTGCCATCCAAATCATCATGACTTTGTAACCCCCTTCGTATGATTTTAATGTCAGTTTGCGAATAATTTCCTGACTTTCATCAGTTCCAATAGTTGCTTGACGTTCTTTTGGGTCAATATGACTTATCCAATCATTTAAGTCAAAATACGCTTGTTCCTCAATTTGAGAACGCCATTTCGCGGCAAAATGATTCGTTGTTTTACTTATTGCCAATATAATCGGAAAAGAAAAATGCAAATCTGGATGTTGCAATCCTGCTGTTTTTCTGCACGATGGACAAACACCACAACTGTCTTCTTCCCCTTTATTATCACAGAACAAATACTGAATAAATGCCAATGCTAAAGGTAATCCACCATAACCCGGTTTACCTAAAAATAATTGAGCATGACTGATTTTTCCAGTATTCACCTCTTGGACCAACTGTTTTTTCAATTGCTTTTGTCCTATGACATCCTTAAATTGCATGGTCTAAAATTACTTGAATTTTTGGAATTGTTTTTGCCTATTGCGGAATCGACTTATAAAAATTGTATATTTAACTACCAAAAAACAAATTTATCAACGATGAAGAAAAAAGTTCTTATAATCGGATTGTTACTTACCTCAATTGGTTCGTACTCATTTCAATCAACATTTCATACAACACCAACTATTTCAATTAAAGAAGCTATTTCTATTTCTGTAAATGTGGGGAGTAGTACTGGCGCTGTTTCTGGTGCTTTGGTTAAAATCACCTTGAATGGTGTTACAATTGGCGCAGCAACTACAGATGCAACGGGAAAAGCAACTGTTGCGATAGCTAGTTACAATAAACAAGCTGTTATAATTGAAGTGTCACACGTGCTATTCAAAGATCAGAAAATGACAGAAGTCATTTTAGAAAATGGAAAAGTAATCTCATTTGTCTTGAAATCTAAGACAGAAAGTGCAGCGGTGATAACTGAAAAATCGGAAGAAAAAGTAAATAAGATCGAAGATAAAACTACGAATACTAACGAAAAATCGGAAGAGCATAAGCAAAATACGGAGAAATATAATGAGAATAAAGAAAACGCAACAAAATCGACTGAAGAACTAAAAAAAGAGCGCGAAGAAACTGAAAGAGCGACAGAAGAGAAAAATCGTGCAACACAATCAACACAATCAGAAGCAGATAAACAACGAGCTCAAGCAGAAAAAGAGCGATCTGAGGCACAGCGGATCAAAGATGAAAAGCAAACTCAAATTGACCGTGATATAAAGGCTCGTGAAGAAGCTGTTAAAAAGCGTCAAGACGAAGAAGAAGCTCGTCAGAAAAACTTAGAGAATTCAAAAGTTGTTGATGCTAAAACAGATGAGGAACGCGCAAAAAAAGAGGCAGAAAGCAAGCAGAAAGAGCAACAAAAAGATGTGAAATCAGCTGAAGAAAAGGCAAAAGAAGCCGAACAAAAGGCGAAGAATGAACAAAAATCTGCTGAAGAAAAAGCGAAAGAAGAAAAAGAAAAAGCAGAAAAGGCGAAAGATCAAGCCAAAGACGCTGAGAAAAAAGAAAAAGAAGAAAAAGAAGATAATAATAAAGCCGAGAAAGCTGAAAAAGAAGCAGACAAGGATGCCAAAGATGCGGCCAAAGATGCGAAAGAGGCAGCTAAAGATGCTGAAGAAGCAGCTAAAGAAAAAGCAGCAGCTGAAAAACTAGAAGAGCAATTAAAAGAATTCGATTCCGATCAAAAGAAAATTGATGAGGACCGTAAAGAATTGAAAAAAGCTCAAAACAAACTTGATGATAAAGTAAAGAAAGGGAAGAAGCTAGATAAACTTAAAAAAGAACAAGATAAACTGGATGAGTCAAACAAGAAATTAGACGAAAAACAGGATAAATTGGATGATAAGCGCAAAAAAGCGATTAAAAAAGCAAAGTAAGCAATCCAACATAAGTTGATAAGCGCCATTGGTTTCAATGGCGCTTTTTTGTTACTTTCGCCCCGATGTTAGCAAAATACAAATACCACATTTTATTACACCTCATTATCTTCATGTGGGGCTTTACCGGAATTTTAGGCAAACTCATTCATTTGGATGCTTATGTGATTGTTTGGCACCGTGTTCTAATCGCTTTTGTTGCATTGGGAATTGGATTCGTTTATTTAAAAAAATCATTCAAAATAAATTCTACAAACAATTTATTAAAAGTCTTTGGTGTTGGAATTATTGTAGCACTTCATTGGATGACTTTTTATAAATCTATTCAATTATCAACCGCTTCTTTAGGAATTCTTTGTTTATCCACAACGACAATTCATGTCACTTGGCTAGAACCACTTATAATGAAACGCAAATTTTCTTGGATAGAGTTTGGGCTTGGACTCTTAGTTATTTATGGGATTTATTTCGTTTCAAGCGATTTTAAAGCAGATGATTACGAAGCCTTGGCGTATGGATTAACCTCGGCGCTCTGTGCGGCACTCTTTTCTGTATTCAACGCTCGATTAGCACAGGATATTCCCTCCTCAACAATTGCCTTCTATGAATTACTCATTGGATTTGTTTTTATGAGTATTGTACTGCTATTTACGGGCGATTTAAATAGCTCATTATTCACCATGACAATGAGCGATTTCCTCTGGTTATTATTCTTAGGAATATTGTGTACTTCTTTTGCGTTTTTAGTCACCATTGAAGTGGTTAAGCGGCTTGGTGCATTTACCGTTTCATTGAGTATTAATCTTGAGCCTGTTTATACGATTCTGCTTGCAATCGTTATTCTCAATGAAAATGAATTACTTGGTTTTCCGTTTTACATGGGATCGGCAATTATCGTTATTGTTGTCATAGCAAACGCCGTGATTAAATACCAACTTTCGCGTTATCAAGCGAAAAAAGAGAAGAAAAATCTCACGATCGACTAGCTAAATACTTCAACCATTGTTCTGATTGGTGCGTATTCATAACTCGTGGAAATTTGTTTTGTGATCCTGATTTACCAATTGAATCCATAAAAGCATAAAATTCCTTTGGTGATAAGATCTCAATTGTTGGTTGCTTCAAGGTATATTTTCGCGCTGAAGCGTAATCATCATTTAGTCGACCAATCTCAGCATCCAATTGAGCCAAAACATCACTTTTATCCACCTCTAAATCGATTCCTAAAAACCATTCATGTCGCTGATGTTCAAGGTCTGGATAAATGCAAAACTCTGTGATTTCGATGTTATTCATTTCGGCAACATTTCGAATTGCTTCATTGATGTTGGCCAATGACAAATGCTCACCACACAAACTTAAGAATTGTTTGATTCTACCCGTAATGCATACCTCGCGCTCTTCAATATTTACAAAACGCACTAAATCTCCCAGCATATATCTCCACAATCCAGCATTTGTAGTTATCACCATGGCATAATCTATTCCTTCCTCAACTTCTGAAAGTGTATAGGCTATATTTCTATTAATCAACTCGCCATGTTCATCAAAGTAATTCGAATTAAAAGGGACAAATTCAAAAAAGACACCTGAATCAAGTAATAACTGCATTCCTTTTCGATTTGTAGTAGTTTGAAATCCAAAATATCCTTCACTTGCTAAATAAGTATCAAGCAAATGCACTTTCTTCCCTGTCACCTTCTCTAACCGTTTCGTATAGGGTTGCATAAACACCCCACCATGCACATACACCTCAAAATTTGGCCAGATATCATGAATTGAATTGAGTTCGTAACGCTCCATGATTTTTTCCATCAACATGATACACCAACTTGGCACACCAGCAACCACGCCAATGTTCCAAGTCGGCGCTTTTTCAATCATCATTTCCATTTTTACATTCCAATCTTTTAATCCAGCAATTCGATTTCCAGGTTTTGCAAATGGCGATAAAATAAATGATGTATGTTTTTTTAGGATTCCACTTAGATCTCCTTCAATATGTGTTTTTTTCTTACTTAATTTTGTACAGCCCCCAACCACGAGTACGCTGGCACTATAAAATGATTCGGGTAAATCTAATTCATGGAGCATCGTAATTTGACGCATGCTTGTTTTTTGAAAAGAACGAATCATCTCTTCTGAAACAGGAATACGTTTCGAAGGAGAACCGGTTGTGCCGGAGGAAAGCGCGTAATATTTAATTCTTCCTGGCCAAGTATTATCCTTTAGGCCTAGAATAGAATCTTTTAACCAAGCGTCATGAAACCGATCGTAATCAGTAACGGGCACATTTTGTTGAAAATCTTCAACAAGCTCTATATTATTTAAAATTATATTGAAATTATATTGAAAACCGAACTTGGTGAATTTCGCTTTTTCTAAGAGTTTGGTCAGCGTTTCAACCTGATGAAAATACTCTTTACCCTTGTTAAAGTTACGCTTGTATCCAATTTGTGTTGTCTTCTTAAGGAGTTTTCCAATAATGGGCATAAACGGTGTTTTGACAAAAGTAGGTGATTTAGACAGAAATACATGAAAGGGCTTAAATTAAAACTTTATAAAAAAAATGTATTTTCAATTCAAAAAAAATCTTTATTATTATATTTGCAAACTGAAATAAAACCAGATAACACCCTCTCTATGAAAACGAAGACTTTTATTGTACCCCACGATTTTACTCCTGTTGCTGATATTGCCTTGGAACATGCCATTGCTACAGCTAAACCATTGGACGCTACGATCTTTATCTTACACGTCGTTCCGAAGGAAAAAAACATTGTTGAGGCAGAAGAAAAATTAAGTGAAGTAATCAAAGCACATAGCACAGCTGGTGTTCAATTGATTCCTTATGTTCGTTTAGGAAGTATTTTTGAAGAAATTGGCGATTTTGCAGCGGAGCATCATGCTGAATTGATTTTCATGGGAACTCACGGTGCTACAGGATGGCAGCATGTTACTGGAAGTCATGCATTGAAAGTGGTTACCAATTCAAGTGTGCCATTTATCATTGTGCAAGATAAAGGAATAAAATCTACAGGATATGACGATATTGTTGTGCCGATGGATTTAAATAAAGAAACAAAACAAAAATTAGCGATTGTTGCTGATCTTGCTACTTATTTGAAGTCACGAGTGCATGTTATTACTCCCAATGAAACAGATGAGTTTTTGCAACATAAAGTACAAGCGAACATTCAATTTGCTGAAAAATTCTTCAAAGATAGAGGAATTGAAATGACTGCAACAGTTGTTTCAGGAAGTGGTTTTGATAAAGAAGTTGTTAAACATGCGGTGAACATTGACGCAGATTTAATTGCAATCATGAACCTACACAGAGGTGGAATCTTAACTTCATTAGGAACAAATTACGAACAATACATCATTACAAACGACGCTAAAATTCCAGCGTTAATCGTAAACCCAATTGATTTATCCGGTAACTACGGACAAAGTATTTTGTTTAGTTAAGCCGATATTACTTATAAAGTAAATCCCCGTAGCAATTTGTTACGGGGATTTTTTGTGTGGAAAAATTAATCTTTCACCATTCGTTTTGTAGCAACTATTTGACCGTCAGCCACAAGCGAATATGTATATACTCCTGTGCTTAAGTCATTGGCAAAAACGTTTAATTGACCGTTTCCTCTTTCAAGTACATCAACCGAATTAATCAACTTTCCTTGTCCATCATAAAAATGAATTTGTGCCTTTTGAACCGAAGCTGGGATTGAAAAAGTAATCACCGTTGACTCTGCAAAAGGATTCGGTACATTTTGGTTCAACACAATTGCATTGCGATCGCTCAAGTTCACATTGATTGCTGTTCT
>Ga0209702_10000966_pt1 | contig 58546 bp, 37 predicted proteins | sample FRY01_FD_187210 | JGI IMG/M metagenome (GOLD analysis project Ga0209702, IMG submission 187210) | Freshwater microbial communities from Lake Fryxell liftoff mats and glacier meltwater in Antarctica - FRY-01 (SPAdes) (version 2) | ecosystem: Environmental > Aquatic > Freshwater > Ice > Glacier...
ATCATCACCCCAAACAAAATCTAAAATCAAGTTTGCTCTATGTCTTATATCTCTATCCAATGCAAATTCATTAAGTGGAAATGCAGGTCTTGTAGTGTAAGGGTCATTAATTATATTAATATTAGAAGTAGCGCCAGTTGCAGTTCCCAAAATTTGAGCTAATGTATAGTTGAATCTAAAACCAATATTATTAGTTGGTAATTTTCTTAATTCAAATTCTAAACCTTTATTAGAACCATACTCAGCAACTTGTGCTAAGTTATATGGTACTGGTACAGCTTGAACGAAAGCATAACCTAATTGATTATAAATATCTTTGTAATAAGCAGCAATATTTACCACAAACTCATCTGTTAATTGATTGTCATAAGTTACTTGATAATCATTTGATCTTTGTGGTTTCATATCTGGATTACCGATTACAGCACCAGCAAATAATTCATTAATATTTAGACCATCATACATTCTTTGTAACTCAGGCATTTTATAATAAATACCATAATTAATTGATATTTTTGATCTATCAGTAATTGGATAGTTGACGTTGATACGAGGTGCCAAATATAATTTAGAGGTGGCGTCAGTAAATGCACCTGGAGTATCGATTTCACTGATGGGAGTCCATTGTGAATATTGAGTTCTTACAGGTGAACTTGGGTCAAAATACTCCAATCTTAATCCAGGAGTGAATACCAGGCCTTTGAAACTGATTTGATCACTTACATAAAAACTTATCTTTTTTGGTGTTCTTGCTTGACTTGTGATATCAGAAACTCTATCATTCTCTGCATAGATATTACCACCATCTCGAGAAGAATAAATGTCAGTATTTTGAGCACCATTCCAGGGATCTGGGTTACTGTGTAACTCTTGAGAGTATAGTCTTGCCTCAAAACCGGCTTTGATTTGATGACCAAAATCATCATCTTTAAAATCTATTGTATAATTTCCATCAAACTGTAAATAACTACCATATCTATAAGAAAAACCAGCAGTGTTACCAGAATTATTAAAGAAAAATGGGATACCCCAAGCATTATTAGTAGTTCTTCTATTTACCAAACCTTCATAATAACCAGTCAATGGATTAATAACAGGGAATTGATCTGATAAGAAACCATCATTAGAACTACGAATACCATTTACTTGTTGATAAATATCTATTAATCTATCTCCGTATTTAGCATCAGTTGGTCTCGGTATTAATCCTCCTGCTCTATTGCCTGGATCATTTACATACAAATCACTTGGCTTATATAAATCATATCCACTAAACAAACTTGGATCATTAAAACTTTTTCTTCTTGCATTCTCGTCAGAGTTTGTTTGTTGAGAAATTGTTAACTCATAAAAGCTGTTTTCAGTTAAAGTATGATTAATTCTAAACATCACATTAGAAGTTAGGACGTTGATTGCATTTTGTTTTGCAACTCTTTCTTCAATATTAGTATTAACCCCTACACCTGTTTGAGTAGCATATAACCAGCCAGGGTTAGAAGTAAGGAATGAAGTTCTACCATAAGAACCACCTACAATCAAAGATATGTCGTCAGTCAAACTAAATCTAGCACGACCAACTAAGTTTATTACTTGTGAATTATTATTTGGTAATTGTCCCCAGTTATTACCTAATGGGTCAATTTGTTTGTAATCAAAATTTCTAAATTGGTCATTTAAACTTGAGGCAGAAAAGAAAAAAGTAGATTTATCCAAAAATGGTAACGGTCCACCAAAACCCATTTCTACTCTATTACTTTGTGCACCTTGAAGCTGTAAACCTTCACCACCATCACGAGGTACAAATCTATTTAAATTTCCGTCTTTTATTAAAGAAACAGCATCAGCTTGTGAGCCATTCAGTGAAGGTAAATCTGTTCTAAATACTAAGAATCCTTCATATTTATCAGTTCTACCAGTTTTGGCAACAGAGTTTACTACTCCACCTAAGGCTTCACCATACTCTGCACTAAATCCACCGGTCAAAACTTGCACTTCTTCAGTTGCAAATTGTGAAATCATTGGGAAATAAGCAGCACCCGAAGCACCAAAGCCACCAGTGAATTGATTACTTACGTCAATCCCATCAACTCTTACTTGAGTTTCTGTATCTCTGGCACCTCTAATAGAAAAACCAGAACCATTACTTTGTACACCAGCTGAGAGCGAAACAACTTGATTAATACCAAATCTTGCTGTAGATGATAATTCTTGTGTACTATAAGAAGTCTCACGACCAATACTTGTTTTATCTACAAGTGTTTTACCAGTTACAACAATTTCTTCTGTCATAACACTACTTGATTTTAGTTTAACTTCAATTGTAGTAGTCTTATCAGCACTAATATTTACTTTCGTTTTGTATTCTGCCATACCTGTATAAGTAACAGATACTTCATAATTCCCAGAAAGAATATTAGTTATTGTAAATTCACCGTCTGGCTTTACTCTTGCCCCTCTTGTTGTACCAAGAACCCTAACAGAAGCGCTTATTGCTGGCTTTCCATCTTGATCCAACACTTTTCCTTTTAATACTCCATACACACTGGCAAAAGTATTAGCCGGAAATAAGATTGAACCTATCATAATTAATAGAATTAATCTATATGTATTGTTAAATACTCTCATTAATAATACCTTAAAAGTTAAATAATACCTTTATACTCTAATTTTAATTTAAACTTACTGACTTAAATAATTAAATCTTTTAAAAGTTAAATCTAAGCAAACTTTAAATTTAGTTATTGTTTTTTTGTATATCTACATATAACTAAACGCTTTGAACTAAAATTTGGTTACATTTAAATTAAAGAAATTTTATTTTTTTACAATAATTTACAAAAAACGAAATACAAATTAAATATATCTTTGATTAGATAAAAGTTTTGTTCAAAAATAAAAAAAAAAAAGTATATCCCTACTTTAATTTTCTTAAAATAGGGATATACAAAAGTTTAATTATTATTTTATAACGTTGAGTGTTTTGGTTGTAATTGGTTTGTTATCGATTAGAATGGCAACAAAATAAGCACCAGTAGTAATATTTGTAACATCTAAATTAACATAATTTATACCTTCTTTTGCAAAATCATTAAAAGGTACCAAAATTTCGTTTCCTAAGTTATCGTAAACAATAACTTTTACTTGTTTTGGATTTTGTAAATTGAATGTTAAAATTGAATTAGAACTTGCAGGATTTGGATAAATATGAATATTTTCATTTGTGATAATCTCATCATCTACAGACGCAATAATTATTTCATTCAAATCAAAATAACTTGACATTATTAATTGACTTGATAAATATCTTCTTTGGTTTGCTACATCATCTGTACCTTTAGATTGTACTCTAAATAATGGGATTTTTGTAATATCATTTGTTAATACATCTGGCATCCAAACGCATCTATCCATAAATTCATCGTTAGTTATATTGTATTTTTTTGTCCAAGTATTTGAATTCGCTTTTCTAGTAGAAAAGAAAATATCTGAAGATTGGAACTGGAATGTTGAATCAGTGGGCCACATTTCGCCAGTTAGTTCAACCCATTTTGCTACATAGTTTTCTCCATCAGCAGTCATTGATACTTGTAACTCATAATTTTTGCCATTCCCTGCTTGAGCTCCATCATTATCAAAATAAGGTACCCAAGTTCTTGAGGTATTATCTGCAACTTTTCTTACACCATATTGACCATTTTCTTTAAACAATTCAACAATATGATAAGCTTCTTCTGTTCTTAATTTAGTTTCTGAAGACTCTATTAAAAAAGTAAAATAGCTATAATCACCGTTTTCTTTTACAACAAAAGAATTTGACCAGTATGGCAAACTAAATTCACTTGCAACCAAACCAGCACCTAAGTTGTTAATATAGGCTTCGATGTTACTCCAAGGAAATATCTCAAGTTCTGACCAAGAATTGCCATCATCATTAGAGGTAGACACTGCAAAAGAGTTTTTACCACCAGTTACTTCATCTCTGTTTTTTATTGAACCAAATACTGCTGAATAAATAGTTCCACCACTTGTTCTTTTTACATCAACAATTGTATTTGTTCTGCTATCAGTTGTAGTAACATCAGTAAACAATTGACTTCTCCATTGTGAAGGTATTTCTTGTTTTTTTTCAGTTAGGTCGTTGTTTATTAATCTATAAGCAATATTGCTATTATCGTTAATATTACCAGTAGGTAATGGAGTTACAGGTCCAGTACATAAAATATTAGTTGATGTAGTTTGATTAAACCAACCTGTAATTTTAGAATCGGCAATTGACCATCCAGGCTGTCCAGTAGTAACACTTGTGAAAGATCTTCCCCATTTGTATTCATTACCATTTTGGGCAAATGTTTCTTGTCTTTCGGATGAATTACCTATTTCTCCTTTAAGTCCAGTACCAAATCCATTCCATGCACCAGTAGTTTCGACAACTAATGAATATGTATATAAATATTCAATATCTGGAGTTGTTGCATTCCCTTTGTTTAGAACAAAAATAGAAGGGTATCTTGCTTCGCCGTAACTGAAATCTTCATTAGAATAAATTAATTCTTTATTACCCCAAGTCAAACCATCATCTGTTGAAGTTTTTAAAAATAAATTGTTTTTAGAATTACTTTTTGCAAATCCTTCTTCTGTTACTTCGTGGGAACCTCTCATTATAAGAGCCATATTTCCAGATAATGGGTCTTTCGATATTGGATTTATTTTGTCATTCATCATAGTTAATGAATTGGCTAATGAATCGAATGGTGTCCAAGTAAGTGCAGCAATTTTATTGTTAATGTTTTTATATGGTAATATACCATCAAACTTTATATTTTGTGAAGGATTAAAATTTTTCCTTAACATTTCTTTAGATTCTAAATTATAGTCTCTTTCTGCAAATAAATTTGAGAAATTTAGAACTAAAGTCAAAACAAAAATATAGAAAAATTTTGTATAAAATTTACCCATAAGCCCTCCGAAATAGTGATTGTAATTAAAATTGTTTTGTACTAGTAAAATTTTTGTTATTTTTTTAATCGTATAATTTGAATGAAAGTCTTTTAATTTATTAATAGCTTAATTTAATATTTTTAAAGATTTTTAACTATTTAAACTGTAATTTACTAAATTTAATAATAATTTTCTAATTTCTTGATAAAAAGTTCATTATTTGTTAAGTTTTCTTAACTCATTAATGAATTCGATTACTAAAATTGATATTGTATTCCGTAATTCAATGATAATGCAGTTGTGGCACTTAAGTTATTTGCATTAATGTAGAATGGTAAATTGACATTCATATATCTTGCATCTAAGCCAATGTTTAGGTTTAGATTTTTGATTAATTCATATTTTGCACTCATTCTAAAATAGCTTTGTGGACCGTCATTCGAGAAGCCAAAAGCGAATTTAGAGTTTAATGATAAATCATTATATTTGAATAGATTTTTTTCGATAAATCCTAATCCCCAATACATTGTATAGTTTTTTCTAAGTTCTACTGGTACAATGACAGTTTTGTATTCTTTTAAATTAGACCCAGGTGTATTATTTGGTATTTCAGTAGTTATTATAAGATTAGCTTTATCATCAAAATTAAAATCACTAAAACCAAACTCGAAACCAATATCATTATTTTCATCAATTTGAATGGCAACACTTTGAGCATAATGATTTATAATTGCATTGTTTTGGTCAGTAAATCGAGAATTATTCAAATCATTACTTATACTTGAATTTAATTTGAAAGTAGTATTTATATGATTTTTTTCATAAACAAAACTATTATTCACAGAATTGTTTTTGTTTTTTAAATTCACAACTTGACTATTCATTGGGTTAAGAATAATAGTGTTTGGAATTACTGCATTATTAGAATTGTTAGAATTATTCGAATTATTTATGTTATTATTATTATTATTTATATTTGCAGTTTGTTCTGATTGAGTTATAGAATTTAAATTATTATCAATATTTTTATTAACTATATTTTTATTATCTATTTCTCTAATGTCATTAATATTACTTACAATAATATTATCTTCTAAAATTGATTCTTTTAATCTATTGTCTAATTTGTTATTTAAATTAGTTTCTATAATCTCGCCTAAGTTATTACCTAAGTTATTACCTAAGTTATTTTTAGTCAAATTTTCATTTGTAGTATTACTTGATAAAGTATTACCAGAGTTTTGAATTTTGTTAGAATTGTTAAAATTATCTGAATTATTAGAATTACTATTATTTAAGCTATTATAAGAATTATTATCTTCTTTATCTAATCTGATTTCAAAGTTTAAATCTGCAAAAGAGTTGATTTTGTTGGTACTTTTGAATTCATTGATGTTATAGACAAAAAACAATAAAAAGCAAGCAGCAACTAATGACAGTTTATTAAATACAGTGTTTTTGTTGCTAATTTTATCTAAATTCATAAACTTAGTTTTTGAATTTTGATTTACAAACTGATTTTCTTCATTTTCTAAAAGTTCTAATTGGTCTAAATGATAATCATAATTATTGAAATTTGCATATTCATTTTGCAGATTAATTATATTAGAATTTAATACAGTATTTTTATTAAATAATTTGTCAACTAATAGATTTTCAGTATCATTCAAAAATTCATGAGGAATTTCTATATTTTTAGACTCTTCTTTTATAGATTGATATATATCTATATTATTAAAGAAATTATCTTTTAAATTAGGGTTTTGATTTGTAATATTTCTAAGGATTTTATCTTCTTCAAAAGACAAATCAGCATCAATATACTTGGAGCTTAAATAATCTAAATATTCTTCATTATTATAAATATTATTATTCAAATTATTATTCAAGTTGTCATTGTTTAAATCATTATTATTCAAGTTATTGCTATTCATTTCATTATTTGTAAAACGACTATCTGATTGACTTCCAAATTTATTATTAAATTCATTACCGAATTTATCATTCAATTCATCATCAAAATTATCCATATTATTGTTATCTATGTTCATTCATTTCCTTTTGAACTGGTTCCAATATTTTTCTTAATATACCTCTCGCTCTAAAAACTCTTAGTTTTGCGGCGCTTATGTCAATTTGTAAAAGGTTAGCAATTTCTTGATAAGTATAATCTTCGTATTCTCTTAGGATAATGGCTTCTTTGTAGATAAAAGGTAATTGATTTAGAGCTTTTTCGATATGAGAAATTAGTGAAGAATCCGCTGGTATATAATCCTCCGATTTGATTTCGATATTTTCATTAAGTTCAATATGTGTTCTTTTTCTACGTAAAGCAGTAATACAGCAATTTTTGGCAATGGTATAAACCCAAGCTTTTAAATTTTGTCCAGAAAATTGTTTTCTGTTTTCGTAAATTTTGATAAAGGTGTCTTGTGTAGCATCTTTTGCAGCTTCCCTTTCGGATAATACTTTAAGGCAAAATCTATATACTTTAACACTAAATGATTTGTAAACATATCTAAAAGCATATTCCTCACCCAATATAAATGAGTCTATTATCTCATTTGATATTATAATCTTTTCGCTTTCAAGAATATTATCTTGAATCGTTTGATTATTTTGTGTGGTGATATTTTTTATTTCGTCTGACAATTTTATATTGTTGAAATTTATATTGAAATTATGCTGAAATCAAACTACATTTTATTTTTTACTACCTTTATAAGTATATAGACAAGATGAAGTGACAAAAAGTTACAATTTTTGTGATATTTTTTAAAAAATAATTAATTTTATTATTTTTTTATCACATTTATTGGAATTTGAAGTAAAATTATTTAATTGGAGTTTCCACTTGGACAAGTACAGTCCTACAAAATGACCTTCCTTGAGGAGAATTATTATCATAAAGTAATTCTTTACTACCAATTGATTTTAATTCTAAATTTTCTTGATTCACATTCAAATAGCTTTGCACTTCGTTTGCTCTTTTAGCAGCAAGAATTTCATTATACTTTTCTTCACCAATTTTATCAGTATATCCATAAATTTTTACTTTTGAATTAGGTTCTATTTTTTGTTTTATTTCATTCAAGATATCTTTATGTTGGTCAGTTAATTTTGATTGGTCAAAATCAAAGACTATCAAAGAATACTTTTCAATTTTATAATCATCTTTGAGTTCGAATCTTTTTTTGCGGATAGTTAATTGTTTGATGTTGATTTTTTCATCAAATTCACAAATGCCACCGTATTCATTTTCTGCTCTAAGCTTTATATCTATTTGGTTTTCTATAAGCGGAACTGGCTCTTCGAGTATATTCCATTTTAATACACCATCTTTTTCGATATCAGAGGTAGTTCTTCTCAAAAACTTTTCATTTTGAGTAATATTCAAATCCCATTTTACATTTTCTAATATCATATTTTCATTTTGTTTTTTGAATTTTGGTCCAATTAATAATATAGGCGGATTAGAAGATTTCTCAATTGTTTTGATGTGAATTGGTTTTAGTACTTCAAAATCGTTACAATAGATTTCTGCTCTTTGATTTTCGATTTCACCATCAAGTAAATTATTATTCCCTGGGTTTTGCGGTAAATTTCTTTTAGTAACTTCGATTCTATTTGGATTTACATCCCATATTTCGGTTAAATAATTTTTAATTGCGTTTGCTCTATTGTTAGATAATTCTAAGTTATTTAGTTCGGGACCTTTGTTTTTATTTGTACCGATAATTTTGATTTTCGCTTTTGGATTAAATTTTAGTCTATAACCAATTATATTAAGCATATTATCATATAGCTTAAGTGTTGATTTTTCGAGTTCATTTTCTTTGAATTTTTCTACTTCAATTTTTTGTAGTAAATTCATATCAGTAGAAGCAAGTTCAGCACTATTTTCTTTGAAAAATATATGTGGTAGAATTGGGAAGCTTTCATTTACTTCAGTTTCTTCGATAGTAATAGTTGGAGTAACTTGTTTTGTTCCATCTGGCAATAATCCAGCTATTTCTAAGTTGCAATCCATTTGTAAAATTTTAGGGATATTTTTTTGATAATTTTCAGTGATAATAGTTTGGTTCAAGATATAATCATCAAAAGTCATTTTGTTCAATTTTTCATCTTTATTTAACAATTTAACTTCAATAGTTCTATTCTCAATATTTTCGACAATAGTTGTATCTCTTTTATAAATTGTTTCTTCTTTGATAGGTAATTCTTTTGGTGGTATAGTTTCAAACACATTATATTTTAGAGCAGCACCAAAAGCCAAGGTAGACACTTTCCAAGGATTAGAGTTGATATTATTCAAATTGATTTCATATCTTACTTCAGGGGCAATTACCCATTTTTTAGACAAATTTACATCATAACTCACACCAAAATTAAGACCAAACAAAATGGAAGTTACCTCAGGTATTTTATCTCCTTCAAACTCATTTCGTGATAATTTTAGATTTTCAAAAACTACATTTTCTGGCGATACTAATACTTCTTTTTGGTCAAAACTTGAACTATTGATATATCCTAATTTTAAGCCACCAGTTAAATTAAATTTGTTTACTGTATATCTATAAGAAGGCAATAAAACAATATTAAATATTCTAGCATTGATTTCGTGATCGACATTAACGTTTGCGATTTGTACTCTATTTGTATCCAAAGGATTGGAGTTGCGAAGCCAAGTATTCCCTATAACATTTCTTTCGGAAAACGACCCGTCGATTCTCGAAAAACCAAATCTAAACTCTAAGCCAGAAGTTTCATTTAATGTGTAATCATACAAAACACCGTACGAAAATCCGTTACCAAAGGCAAATGAGAAATCCACACAACAATTTGGAACATTGGGTAATGAAGTAAAATTAGTAGAATGAAAATTAAGATTATAGCCGGCATAAATTCCTAACTTTTCTTTTGGTAATTCATTTTCTAATGCTTGTGCATTTAATTCAAAATTATTATTAAAATTAATAAAAATGACAAATAATAATAGTAGTTTAAAACTTATTTTATTGATTGTTTTATTGATTTTCATTCTAGGGCTTAAGATTTTAGAGATTAAATTCATTATTAATTACTTTAAATGTTATTTGTGAAATATTTATTATTTAGGGTAAAATCTGGTATAGGGTTTACTTGTAAATAAAATACTTACCTGTTTTTGTTCTATTGTTTGATTTATAGATAAACATATAAGCCCCATTATTAAATAAATTTTTATCTAAACTCAATACATTTTGATTTGGATTAGTATTAAGATTAGGATTCAAATTTGGATTTGTATTAATATCAGCAATTGGATTATAATCCCAAATGTTATTATAAACTAAATTACCTAAAATGTCATAAATATCGACACTATGTTTCCCGATTTCAATCATTTCACAAATAATATTAAGACTATTGTTAGATATATCTTCATTAATAGATAATTTCATTGGTGCGGAATTTTGTAATAATCTATCTCCACCTTCTTGGCAAATAGTTGTTGTAATGCTACCATTAATTTTGGTTACTTCACTTATCAAATCTTTTTTATTAAAGATAATTTTACCGATAGTTAATACATCTTGTTTTGTGTTACCCAAAAGAGGCGTACCAACCAAATTTACTAAATTTACTTTATTTGTAGTAATAGTAATCTTTTCTGTATAAATGTAAGTAGTAGCGATATTATTAGTTATATCAGTGATTTCTGAATTTCTAATATTTCCAAACTCTGCACTCTTAGGATAAAATTGAGTATAATTATAACTAATCGCTAATGTATCAATGGCAATTGAATCTACTTCAGATACACCGCCAGTTATTTGAATATATACCGGTATTTTTACCTCTGCAACTGTTGGGTCAAAAGTTAATACTTCTGTTGAAATTTCAACTTTTGCAGCTGGTACTCCACTTCCTTTGAGCGTTACAGTTACATTTTCTCTACAATTAATATCATTATTGATAATATATTCAATATTTATTACTTCATTGTAAGGACCAACTACTGTAGGGCTAAATGTAATATTTGTAGGCAAATCAACATTTGGTACAATTATACCGTTTATTGAATTAATATCATAACTAAAAGGAGTAGTTCCGTTAAGGTCAGTAACATTTGAGGTTGTTATTGCCCAATTTTGAGTTCTTTTAATATCAAAGCTTAAAACTTTATTTTGATTAACTATAACAGCACCAAAATCTAACTCTATTGGTGAAATACCAAAGCCAGAAATAACTTCTACTTTGATAGGAATATTATAAGTTATATCTTGTCCATTTTCATTGATTGTTACTTTTACATTTGCTTCAAACACACCTTTATTTCTTGCTGGGTTTGAAAATCTAATAGTTTGTCTTGTATTTTTCGCACTATCTAAAGTAAAATTAGATATATTATTGACTAAACTAAAATAACCTTTGTCTTTGCCATCAATTTCAAAACTCACTACCGTTACAGAAATAACACCTTTGTTGAATATATCAATAAATAATTCATCAGTACTGCACGGACTTTTAAATCCAAAATCTAAATTTGTTGGTTGGACACTTACATCACTTTTAATAGATTTACCGGTAATAATTAAGTCAAAAGTCAGATTACAGTCATTTTCTTTAAGTGTTAAAGTTTTGTTAAATGTACCTTCAATTTTGGAAATATAATAAACTTCTATTTCTATTTCGCCACCAGGTAAAAGTGTAAAATCATTTGGTACAATTGTAACATCTGCTTCATTTTTGGTAAATGAATAATTTTTGGTAATATTTCCAGTATTTTTGATTGTAACTTTTCTCGGACCGAAATTTACATTTAGTGGCATATCACCAAAATTCAGTGTGTTATTCGGTATTACTTGAGTGGATAATCCCTCTATGTTACCTGTCAAGTTAATTGAAATTTTGTCTGTTTGATTATTATCAGGATAAATCAAGTTTATTGTTGCTTTTGCAATTTTTGGACCTAATGTCTTATTTTTAGAATCAAAAGTTGCTTTTAGTCTTATCGTATCATTAAAATTATATTCTTTAGCCAATGATTCAGTTGCAACTACCTTGAAATCATCTGGATTTGTACTATCTAATATAATTTCTGCAATTTGAGTACCAGAGCCATTATCAATAGTTTTTAATTTAACTTTCTTTGTATTTTTATTAACTATAGTTATAATTGTATCTTTATTGTCTGCACAAACTAATACATTTCCAAAATCAATATCTTTGGGAAATTCGTAATTCACTTTAACTCCACGACCAGTTAGAGTAAAGTCAATATTGGTAGCACAAGACAAAGTACTTCCGTTACCATCACCTTTTGATATTGCTGAACTTGGATTAGAATAATCTTGCTCCAAAGTAGGAGTAAATGCAATATCTAACTCCAAAGTATCACCTTGTTTGAGTCTTACTGGTATCATAGGTCTAATCGCTCTTATTGTAAAGGGAGGATTTACAAGAGGGGTTGCTTCAATCAGTGCATCAATATTTCCATTATTAACAATTTTAATAGTTTTGATTAATTCTTTACCAATAAATACATCACCAAAATCAGTGTCAATCGTATTTTGTACTATTAGATTTGTTTCTCCGACCACAACCTTTAAAATTAATGAGTCAATTGCTGTTGGACATTCGGCAATAAAGAATCTCACTGTACTAATCAATCCATTAGGTCCGGTAGCAATATTTGTTTTGGTAAAATTTATTTGCCCTACTTTGTCTTGATTTGGCAAGTATGTACTCAAAGAACCAGAGCTCAAGACAAAATCAGTATCAATATCAATTTTATTTATACTTACACCTGCTTGAGAAACGTTTTTTAGTCTAAATTGTGCATTGGCAATTCCGCCGATACAAACTGTACCGAGGTCTAAGGTATCTATATCTTTCCCGTCCAAATCAGTAGCAATTAAAGAAAACTTAGAGAAATCGTATTCAACTAATAAAAATCTTTGTCCGTTATTTCCTTTCATATTAGTAAATAGTTTCAAACTATCTCTATAAATGCCATTAGTTTTGCCTTTGGGGTCAAAAGTAAATTTGACATAAACTGAATCTTCATTAAATATATTATTAGCCCCAACAGGTGAGACCAAACTAAATCCTTGGTTGCCTCTCACCCAATCATTAACCAAATCAAGTGACAAACTACCAAAACCAATATTTGTTACCCACAAAGAATCAGTAATAAGACCTTCGCCGCAACTAACGACTTTTTTTATTGGTCTTTTTTGAGTTAATATTTCAGGTTGTAGGTCAGAAATTAACACATTTGCAGCTGACAATGATAATACTATTTCAGGCTCATCTCTATAAGGGTCAGAAATTATTGGTAAAGTTGCGTCAACAACCCCAGCTAAGTAAAAATATTTATTATTTGCAGTAATTTGGTCTTTGTAGGGAGTTAAATCTATGTCTTTAGTCCATCTTCCATCAGCAGTAATTGTATTTGGGGCAAGAATAGAAATCCAATCTGGCGAATTACCTTGTTTGATATATAATCTTAATTTCCCTGGTTGTAATACTTTTACATAATCAGCTGAGCCGGTAATAGTAAATTTAAGATTGGAAAAATAAGTAGTAGTATCAATTGAGAAACCCAAATAATTTGTGCCCACAGCGTTCACTATTGTAGGATATAAACTGGTATTGCTAAAAGTATTAATTCTAATTCTGCCATTACTTGCATTACTGCCACCAGAAGCGGATAAACTAACTCCATTAAACCCTAATTTTGTATGAAAATCTACTGTCCCACCAGAGCCAGAGCCACCATCGGGAATACCATTTAGTCCATTTGCACCATTTGCGGTAATAATTACATTTTCGATTCTTTGACCTAATATTCTAATAGCTCCACCACCACCACCACCAGCTCCAGCACAAACTGCAAGACCTTGGGGGTTACCACTTGCTCCACCTGAACCACCACTAAGTGGAATACACATTTGATTACCGTAAGCTTTTCCAGCTGTATTTGCACCTGCATAAATAGTTGTCCCATCAATTGTATGTCCAGCATGTCCGCCAATTCTTACTTGTTGATAGCCACTACCACCACCATACCCACCATCTTCATTACAAGAAACACCAGTAATACAACCTTTACCAGAAGAACCAAATGGGAAACCAGTTCCTCCACCAGAGCTTTCAAAAGATGTAGTGGAATTACCACCTTGTACCAAATTAATTGAACCACCACCTAAAGTTGAGTTGTAAACATTACCAGACCCGTTACCACCATTTTTTCTTTGGGAAACTGCTAAAAATGTCCCATTTTGTCCACCTGGACCACCACCTGTAAATCCATCACCGCCATTTGTTCCAAATCCACCACTTACTTGAATATCACAGAAAGAACCACCTCCACCGCCGCCACCAACACCACCGTCAAGACCAGTAGAGTTTACGTTGATTGTTGTAGTTCCTGTTTTGGATTTTATTGGACCTTTGGAAATTAATGTAAATGGTAAATATGCTTGGTTACCAGCTAAACCTGCATCACAATCTGTTTTTGAAACTGTATAAATATTAGTAGAGCTTAAAATCATAGAATCTACAATCATAACTCCTCTTCTTGAACGCTTACCTAATTGACCTTGACCCAAAATATATTCTGCTACACCTGACTTATCACCAAAAGCAAAAGGTTGAACAATGTCGAACCTATATTCAGCAACTCTATTATTATTAATATATACACCAAAAATAACAAAAGTTCCACTTTTATCCCATTCCCAACTTGAAGGCTTTGCATCAGGATTCACGTAAATATAAGTTGATAGCAATCTACCATTAAAACTTACTGTTGCGGGTCCAAAAGTAATTAAATTTGAGTTTAGTGGTTGCTCCAGTTCAATTTTAAATTTAACATTTGAATTATTATCATAATTAAATCCATCAGAGCCAAAAAAATTATTATCATCAAATTTGGCAACTGCTTCTACATATATTCCCATTCCAGGAGCACCGATATCTGGAATAATATAATCAGTTTGTTGGGATATTAGATTATTCAGATTGGAAATAAAAATAAATGTAAAAATTAGAAATATAAAATTTAATTTATTTGAAATTGAGATTGATTTTGCCATTGTCATACCATACATATTATTATGAAATTAAATACAGAAATTAGAAAAAACTTAACTATAAACTTTACTAAAGCGTATTAACATTATTGTTGCATATTAATTATATAAATTATACTAATAAAAACAATTATGTTCTCAAAAATACATATTTTATATAATAAAATATAATAATTATGTAAATTTATTAATAATTGATTAATTATTGATATATAATTGATTAATAAAATTAAAAAATTATTTAAAAAATTATTTAGAAATTGTGAAATGTGTTAGAAATCGCGATCAGTACAAAAAAATAACGAAGAACCTAAGTTCTCCGTTATTCATTAAAATCATTTATATTTATTGATTTGAAGTAGTACGAGTAAAATAAAACTTTATCAATAAATAGTTTATTTCGTAAGTTCGAAAACTAATGTTTCAGTTTGACCACAATCTAACTTAAATTCTCTATATTCTGTATTGTAACCAACTTTCATTACTTTGATTTTGTAATTACCTTTACATCTATCACCGAGTTCAATTCTACCATTTTTATTAGTTTTTAACTCTTTGATTACATTTCCATTTAGATAAATATATGCAGTTGCATTTTCAATTTTATCACCACTGCTTTTATCTTTTACAGTAACATCAATAAAGTTATTACAGCAATCTGTTGAATTTTTCTCAATTACTTTTGATGCTTCGGTTGTTAGATTACATTTTACTACAAATTCAAATTCTATTGATTTGTAACCATCTACTGATACAAATACTGAATATTTACCTTCACATAAGTCTTCTAATTTGATATAGCCGTCTGAATTTGTTTTGCCATCTGCTTTGACTACGCCACCTAATTTGAATTTAATTAATGCATTTGGTACTTTGTTGCCGTCTTTGTCTTTGATTACTATTTCTGCATTACCTTTACAGCAATCTGTAGAATTTTTCTCAATTACTTTAGATGCTTCGGTTGTTAGATTACATTTTACTACAAATTCAAATTCTGTTGATTTGTAACCATCTACTGATACAAATACTGAATAACTACCTTCACATAAGTCTTCTAATTTGATATAGCCGTCTGAATTTGTTTTGCCATCTGCTTTAACTACGCCTCCTAATTTGAATTTAATTAATGCGTTTGGTACTTTGTTGCCGTCTTTGTCTTTGATTACTATTTCTGCATTACCTTTACAGCAATCTGTAGAATTTTTCTCAATTACTTTTGATGCTTCGGTTGTTAGATTACATTTTACTACAAATTCAAATTCTGTTGATTTGTAACCATCTACTGATACAAATACTGAATAACTGCCTTCACATAAGTCTTCTAATTTGATATAGCCATCTGCATTTGTTTTGCCATCTGCTTTAACTACGCCATTTAATCTAAATTTAATTAATGCGTTTGGTACTTTGTTGCCGTCTTTGTCTTTGATTACTATTTCTGCATTACCTTTACAGCAATCTGTTGAATTTTTCTCGATTACTTTTGATGCTTCGGTTGTTAGATTACATTTTACTACAAATTCAAATTCTGTTGATTTGTAACCATCTACTGATACAAATACTGAATAACTGCCTTCACATAAGTCTTCTAATTTGATATAGCCGTCTGAATTTGTTTTGCCATCTGCTTTAACTACGCCACCTAATTTGAATTTAATTAATGCATTTGGTACTTTGTTGCCGTCTTTGTCTTTGATTACTATTTCTGCATTACCTTCACAGCAATCATTATTAGCTTCAACTACTCTTGTTACTTCGATAGTTTCATCACATTTTAATTCAACTTCAGTTTCTAAAGTTTTGAAGCCATCTAATGAAACTAAAACAGAATATTTACCTTCGCATAAAGCTTCAAAGCCAACGTAACCATTTTCGTTAGTTTTGCCATCTACTTTGACAACTCCACTTTGTTTCAATTTGACTAAAGCATTTTTGTAAAACACTGCATTTTTATCTTTTACATAAAAATTTACTTTTCCTTTACAGCAAGTATCAGGCGGAGGAGTAAGACTTGAAATTAATGTTACAGATATGTTAACAGGATTACAATCTTTGATTTGGATATCTTCTTCTTTAGCTTTGTATCCTTCTTTTTGAATTGTTATACCAAAAGTTCCCTCACAAATATTTTCAATATTAACTACACCCAATTCATTAGATTTAGATATTCTTGTATTTTTTCTTTCTCTAAAAAACTTAACTTTTGCCATATCTATTGGCTCATTATTTTCATCTTTAATTGTAATATTAAGTAATCCACAGCAGTTGTTATCATTTTCTAATTTTGAAGGGATTTTGCCATCGGTAATATTTTTGGCAAATTCCAAAAGAGGCATTTCGATATTTTTAAAATCGCTATGAGTTACTTTTACTTTATAAGAACTCATATTATTTTTAATATTTTCTATTTTGTAATTACCATTTTCATAGGAAATACTTGAAGAAATGAGAGTTTCGCTATTCAAAGTATAATTAGAATTTGAGTAAACATCAATTGTAGCGTTTGGAATTGGATTATTATCTTTATCACTTAAAATACCTTCGTAGTTATAAACTACTGGTTCTTCTTTTACTGAATTATCTTCACAAGAATTAAGTGAGAATAATATTGCGAAAATACTAATAGAAAATAACATTGTAAGAAGCTTACCGCTAATTCTATTGCTGATTCTACTCTTATTTATTCTCTTTGTTTCGAGGTTTGAAAAGTTCGTTTTCATAGTTGCCCTTTATTAATAATAAAAAATATTTATTTTTGAATTCTAGTTTTTTGTTTTATGATTTTTGATTTTTTTATATTAACTTTTAAGATTAAATTTGATTAGTCTTAATAAACTTAAAAGTAAACGGTATAAAATATTGCATTTAGTGTTATAAATGAAGTAATTTAAAAAAAGTTACAAATTTAAAAAAATAAAATGAAAATAATTTTATTATAAGAACAAATATTTAGATTTATTTGAACTATTTTATTTGAACTTAATTGCTTTGAGTGGTGAAATTCTTGTTGCTATAACTGATGGAACCAAACTTGCTAAAACTGATAGAAACACTGAGAATGCAAAAACAAATAAAAAATATTTGTAATTAATACTTACAGGCACAGTTTCCAAAAAATGGACTCCAGCATTTAACTTGAAAAATTCAAATTTGAATTGCAGCCACAAAATTGTAAAAGATAAAACACAACCAATCAAAGAGCCAATTAATCCGATAATAAACCCTCTAAGAGCAAATATAATTCTTAAATCTTTTTTGCTCATTCCCATAGTTCTCAAAATCCCAATTGAATGCGTTTTTTCTACAGCTGCAATAATCAAAGCAGTGATAATATTAAGTGCAGCCACAAGACTTATTAAGCCCAGCACAAGTGGAATTGGTTCTTTTTGTAATGCAATCCAATTAAATATTGCTCTATGGAAATCATAAACAGTTTGAAAATAATAGGGATAGCCAATATAATTTTCCATTTTTATAGCCAAATTATTAATTTCATTTTGTTTTTCCAAATTATTAATTTGATTTTTATCATTTATGTTTAGAGTGATTTCTAAAGTAGTTACAGCACCTTTCATATTAAATAAATTTTGGGCAACATCCAAAGGAATGATGACCAATAAATCATCCCAAGAGGCAAAACCAGTAGAATAAATTCCTTTTAACTTTAATTGAATAATTTTAGATTTTGGAATATTACCTTCACTTTTAAGAATACTATAAAGAATAACCCTTTCACCAATTTTTATATTCATTTTATCGGCTAATCTTTTGGAAATGAATATTTCTTTTGAGTTATTAGATGAAAATTTATAACTTCCTTGAATAAAATATGGTCTAAGTTTTTCTATTGCAGTAGTATCTTCGATTCCCCTGACCAACACACCATCTATATACTCTTTTGCCCTAATCAATGCTTCTTTTTCTATTACAGTCGAAATATTATTGATTAAGTTATTATTATTACTGTTATTATTAGTGTTAAATTTAGTTAATAATTTTTGTTTTACTTCATTATGATTCTCTAATGGAGATTTATTAAAAGATCTTGCAGAAATATGTGAAGTAAATTTGACAGCAATATCGTGCAGTTTTAGGTCAAATCCATCTAAAACAGCCAAAGATAATAATAAAGCAATATTGCCAACTATAATACTTAATAAAGCAACAATAGTTGCTACATTTAATAGTTTTGTTTTGCCTTTAGTTATTTTTTGAGCAATTAAGTAATAATATCTGAATTTTGAATTCAATAGTTTAAATGAATTAAATGTAAATAAGTTTTTGCTTAATTTGAGTTATATTTTTATTATTTTTTTTCTTTAAATAATTATTGAAAAATTATTTTCAAATTTTATCAATAGAATTGTAAATAGAATAAAAATAATTAAAAATAATTTTTTAAGTTACGAAATTAAGATTTTATTTTATAAAATTCTTATATTTAGAATAAAAATTATTATTTTAGATAAATGTTTAAGTGTATTTTTACTAATTTTTATTCAATTTTATCAAATTTTATTTTTAGATACACATAAATATCATATTATTTATAATAAGATAAGATAATTTAAGCAGATTTAATGATTGATCAAGATATAGCAATAAGTGTAAAAGATTTACATAAATCATTTAATGGAATACATATTCTTAAAGGCGTAACTGTTGATATTCCAAGTGGGAGTTTAGTTTCAATTATTGGCAGGTCTGGTTGTGGTAAAACAACTTTGCTTAGATGTTTGAATTGTTTGGAAATATTAGATTTCGGAACAATATCTATTGCAGGTACAACACTAAACAGAAGCAAATTAATAAAATCAAAAGAAATAAATAAACAAGTAAATGAAATAAGAACCAAAGTTGGAATGCCTTTTGGGACTTCATTATCAAAGCCTTTGATTGATGAGGATTTTCAAATAAAAGCACACGCTTTGAGGTCTAAAGTTGGTATGTTGTTTCAAGGACTAAATTTATTTCCAAATTTGAATGTAATCGAAAATGTGATGAAAGCTCCAATGATAGTACAAGGAGTTTCAGAATCCACTGCCAAACTAAAAGCCATACAGTTATTAGAAAAAGTTGGGTTGGAAGATTATTTGGATAGAATGCCGTTCCAATTATCTGGTGGTCAAGCACAGAGGGTAGCTATAGCAAGAGCTTTGGCAATGTCGCCTCAGGTTATGTTATATGATGAACCAACCTCTGCATTAGACCCAGAATTAGTAGAAGAAGTTATACAAGTTATGTTAAATCTTAACAAAGAAGGTATGACCCAAGTTGTTGTAACTCACTCTATGACTTTTGCCAAAAATGCCTCTGATATTGTTATTTTTATGGATGAAGGAAATATAGTTGAGATGGGACCTCCTACTACTATATTCAAAAATCCAAAAGATGAGAGAACAAGAGCTTATTTAAAATTGATGTTGGATTAATTGTTGGTTGATAAATATTTTGTCAAGAACAGTTTAACTTCTTTATTTATAGAAATATTAACAAATAATATTATCAACATAAAATGAATAAATTTTTACTATTTACTAATAAATTTGAAAAGAATAATATACTTAATATTAATAATAATTTTATTTTGTTATTAATATTAATTCCACTTTTATTTACTTCACTTAATTCTAATTTAACTGCCAAACCAAAATTGAGATGGGCTGCTGATGCAGAAAGTGGTGCACCTTATGTATTCCAAGACCCAAGAGTACCAACAAGATTAATTGGTTATGAAGTAGATATAATCAATGCAATTTGTGAAGAATTAGGCTATGAACCAGTTTTTGTTCAAAATCAATGGGATGGATTAATACCTGGTATTAATAGACAAGATTATGATATTGCAATTAATGGTATAGAAATTACAAATGATAGACAATTGGAAGTAGACTTTTCAATTCCTTATTATGCAACATTTGAACAATTAATTGTTAGAAGTGATGAAAATATAATTTATACAATGGCGGATCTCTCTGGTAAAAAAGTAGGAACTCTAAAAGGTGCAATTGCAGAAAGAATTTTAAATTCACAGGGAGATATTGATGTCAAGACTTATGATAGTGAAGTTAGCTCTTTTGAAGATTTAAAGAATAGAAATATTGATGCAGTATTAATTGACTCACCTGTTGCAATTTATTATGCAGGTTGGAATCCACAGTTGAAATTAGTTGGTCCTCCAATAGGTGAAGTTGTATATGGGATTGTATTAAAAAAAGGGAATGAAGAACTATTATCCAAAATTAATAGTGCTTTATCCAAAATGTCCACAACCGGAAGGCTTAGAGAAATATTAGACTCTTGGAATATGTGGAATAATTCTATGGCTCAACGCTTAAATGATAAAAGTGATGCCAAAGTAAAACCAACAAATTTTGATGACTTTATCTCTACACAAATTTCTACAATGGATTGGAAAGATTATTTAGCAAGATATATCTCATTTTTGCCAATGATTGGAAAAGCAGCAATAACTACAATTGAAATCAGTATTCTGTCGATGATTTTAGCTATTGTTTTTGGGTTGTTAATAGCACTAATTAGAGTCTATGCTCCAAAACCATTTTCATCTTTAGCAGTTCTTTATATAGAAGTGATGAGAGGTACGCCTTTATTAATCCAACTATATTTTATATATTTTGCACTTCCCACATTTGGCATAAATATATCGCCATTTTTGGCTGCTGTAATTGGCTTGGGACTTAATTATTCTGCTTATGAAGCTGAGAACTACAGAGCGGGGCTTTTTTCTGTGCCAAGAGGACAGATGGAGGCAGCAATGTCATTAGGAATGACTCGTAATCAAGCACTAAGACATATTATTATACCACAAGCGATAAGATTAGTAATACCTCCAATCACAAATGATTTTATTTCGTTACTCAAAGATTCTTCTTTGGTTTCTGTTATAACAATGGTAGAATTAACTAAATTATATTCTCAATTAGCTTCTACATATTATGATTATATGGGTACTGGAATTATAATTGCAGCTGTATATTTATTGATTGGGCTTCCTTTTGTGAAATTATCCAAAATGGCAGAAAACCACTTTGCCTTGGATAAAAGAATGCATTTATAATATTTGCTTAATAATATTAAAACTTTAAATATAAAATAAGTTAAGTAACATTTGAAGGAAAATTGAAAATATAAAAAATCGAAATAAAATATTTATTACATTTAATTGTTATTGAATAGTAAATTTTCGCAAATTTATAATTTATTTTAACAAATGATTTCTTCGAGAACCATTATGAAAAAAGTAGCTATAATGCTGTTTGTTGCTCTGAATTTTAATATTAATTCATTAGATAATTTCAATTTGTATGCACAAGAAATAAAAATTGAACAAAATAATCAAGATACAGAAACGAAAGAAAAAAAAATCAACCCACCATTAGATAGATTAAAAGACAGAAGAAATGCCAGAAATATTGAGAATAATAATGATAGAAATCAAATGCAGGATTCTACTAATCGTAGAATGCCACTAAATAATAGAGCGACTAAATTCAAAAGTTTAGAAGAAGCAATTGGTGAGGCAGAGACTTTAAAAATGTTGAATTTATCTGGAAATAAATTAACAGAACTAAGTCCAGAAATTGCTAAATTTAAGAATTTGGAAGTTTTAGATTTATCAAAAAACAACTTTAAAGATTTACCAAAAGAACTAAATACATTGTCGCACTTAACGACTATAAAATTAAATAAAAATGATTTTACTAATTTTCCAAGTGTATTATTTGAACTACCTAACCTTAAGGTAATTGAAATTTCTAATAATAAAATAAATTTATTAGATGATAAATTTGATAAATTGTCAAATTTAGAAATATTAAAATTAGAAAAAAATGAAATAGTAATATTACCCAAATCTATCAATAAATTAATAGCTTTAAAATTTATTGATTTGAGTAATAATAAATTCAAAGAAATCGGTGCTTTAGCTGATTGTGTCAATTTGCAAGAGTTGGATGCCGAGAAAAATGAGTTAGATTCTTTGCCAAATAAAATTGGCAATTTAAAGAAATTAACTAAATTAAATCTAAATACAAATAAAATCAGTAAGTTACCAAATGATTTTGTTAATTTGGAATCATTAGAGAACCTGGATTTATCAAATAATACATTAACTAAATTAAACGATGATTTCGGAAAATTAGTTAAATTAACTAAATTAGAATTAAAAGGTAATAAACTAACTGCGTTCCCCAAAAATTTCAATTTATTGGTAAATTTAACAGATTTGAATTTAGATGGAGTAGGCAAGTCTGTTATGGAAGTACCAGAATTGACAAATTTAACTAAAATTGATTTGTCTAATTGTGAATTGACAGTTGCACCAAAGAATTTAGAAAAAATGACTAAATTAATTGGATTAGATATGGGTGGTAATTTATTCATCAATATCCCTTTAAGTATTACTAAAATCACTTCATTGAGAGATATTGATTTTAAGAATAATAAAATCAAAGTAATAGCATCTGAAGTTAAAAATCTAACAAATTTAATGGCACTTAAATTAGCTAATAATGAGATTGAAAACTTTAATCCAGAATTGTATAATCTAAAAAACCTTAAATCTTTGATATTAGATAATAATAAATTGACTTCATTACCTGCTGGCATCGAAGGACTAACAGAGATTAGAATGATACAATTAAGAAAAAATAATTTTAGTGACGAAGAAAGAGAAAAAATCAAAAATGCTTTACCTAAAGTTAGACTAGCATTTTAATTTTTCATTTTTAATAATAAAATACATACTAAGAAAAAACAGAGTACTATGGGAAGAGCATACGAATATAGAAAAGCAAAAAAAATGCAACGTTGGGGCAAAATGTCAATTAACTTTACAAAAATTGGTAAAGAAATATCAATGGCTGTAAAGCAAGGTGGAGCCGACCCTGGCATAAATCCCAAACTTAGGGCAATAATCAAAAATGCCAAAAATGCGAATATGCCTAAAGATAACGTCGAAGCAGCTATCAAAAGAGCAACTTCAAAAGATTTCGCAGATATGGCAGAGTTAATTTATGAAGGTTATGGACCGCACGGTGTGGCGATTTTGGTAGAGACAGCAACCGACAACCCAACAAGAACTGTATCTAAGGTAAAGTTGATTTATAGTAAATACGGTGGGAATTTTGGTGCAACTGGCTCTGTTGACTTTATGTTTGAACGTAAATTTATATTTAAAGTGGCTTCTGAGGGATTAAATATAGAAGATTTGGAACTTGAACTTATTGACTTTGGGTTAGATGAAATCGAAGAAGACGAAGGCGAAATCTACATTTATACTTCTTTTCAAGATTCGAATATGATGCAAAATACACTTGAAGAAAAAGGCATTGATATAATATCATCAGAGGCGTTGAGAATACCGACTAATTATATAGATTTGAATGAGGAAGAAGCCGAAAAAGTATATAAAATGTTAGATAAGTTCGAAGAGGATGAAGATGTACAAAAAGTCTTCCATAATATGAAAGAGATATAAGTAATATAGTATATATTAATAAAAAAGCACTTTAGAAATAAAGTGCTTTTTTTGTTTTTAGACAAAATCAATATTCTATAATTATCCGTTGGGTAATTCTAAGGTTGATGTAATTTAGTTGATGAAATACTAAAAAATAGCAAAAAAGAGTGTAATTTAGTGCAATTTTGGAGGATTTATTTTAGGGACATTTCTTTTGTTACTCGACCAAATGAGACAAAATTATTGAATAGAAAATTGGTAAATATAGACTGTTTAATTACACCTTGAGATGAAGATGAGTGTATTACTTCGTTTTCGCCAGCATAAATTCCAACATGACTAATAGTAGATTGAGCAGCAAAAAACACTAAATCCCCTACTTTTCTTTCATCTGGGTCAACTAACTCACAAAACTCATATTGTTCATTGGAGGTGCGTGGTATTTTGATACCAGAATCATTATATACATTCTGAACCAAAGCCGAGCAGTCAATTCCACTTTCATCAATACCACCAAATTTATAAGGTGTACCTAACCATTTATTTGTATGATGAACGATTAATTCACCGTGTGAATTTATTTCATTATTTTTATAGAAGTCTTCCTCATCTTTTAACTTTTTAGATGATTTGGGAATTGGTTTATATGGATTAAAATGATTTTTGTCAAATTCAATTATGTCATTATTATATTTATCGGTAGTTTTGTTTTTTGTGTCTGTATCCAACTTTTGGTTATTTTTTGATACATTATCAGAGTTTCTTCTTTTGGTATATTGTTTTGGAAATTGAGTGTGGTTATCTAATTTTTTATCATCATTTTTTTTGTCTTTGGAGATATTTTCATTTCTAGACTTATTGGGATTAGAACTGAATTTCACTGAATTAGAGCAAGAATCTAACAACATAATTGCAACAAATAACATTAATAAGTACTTTATATTTCTATAAGGTATTACAATGTTATTTTTTGTAATAACATTTTTTGAATTATTTCTGCTATTTATACTCATATATTATTCTAATATAACTCAAGGGAAATAATGTCAATACATCAATAAATATACCATAATTGTATATTTTATTATTTTTATAATATTATTTTTATAATAATTTTATCACAATTTTATCATGAATGATAAATATATTTTTGTAATTCGAATAACTGGGAAATAATGTTAGTCAATTTGTCATTATTTATAGCAAAATACACTATTAGTTTATGTTATTTCTTTTGGCATTAAATTGTATGATAATAGATTATAATATTAAAATCAGATAATTGACAAATTCTGATTGTAATATTTGTAATTAAAGGCAAAATTAATAAAATTGTAAAATGTTGAGAATTTGAACGTAAATATGTGTAGTTAAAATGACATTTTGTCATTGAAGACAAAGTTATTGTGTGATTAAATCGAAAATCAAATAATTTATTCGTAATTTGCATTAAATAATGTAACTTTTTACAAAAAATATTGTCTATTACTTTAAAGGCTAACAAAGTTTAAAATTGTTTATTGGAAATTGGTTCTTACACTCAATAATTAATTTTGAAATTTAATTAGATTATAAATGATTTTAAAATATTTTTATAAATATTTTTATTTTATTGAAACTTATAGTTTAAATTCACGTATGTAAATTCAAGAGCATCTTTTGGTTTATAAAATACGATAGTAAGAAGTAGAATTATTAATAGATTTCAATTTAGCTCTTATATGATTTAACGCACATTTTAAGATGTTATTTTTTATTTTCAATTAAATGTAATAGGTACTTATGATAGTTTTATACTAACTTAATTTTGTGAGTTCAATTTTAATCGTTTGATTAACAATTGCCTCATTTAATATTACTAAGGTGAAGCTTTGGTTGCCAAAAATAAAAATATTACAGAAAACAAAATCGAAATAAAAGATAACAAATTAAACAAAATTGGAGGTCACAATATGGATTTAGCACTTCAAATAGAACAGTTATTCAAAAACGACAGAAAAAAATTCTTAGGCTTTATACGTCAAAGAGTTAGAAGTCAAGAGGAAGCAGAAGACATTTTGCAAGATGTATTCACCAATGTATTGGCTGCATCTGCGAATGTACAGAAACCAATTGAAAATATTGCTTCTTGGGTGTTTACCGCCGTAAGAAACAGAATTATTGACTCATATCGTAAAAAACGTGCCGAAACATTCACTGATATGCAAACTGCTGGTCAGATTGATGATGGTGTTGATTCATTCGAAAACTTTTTGGGAGACTTGACAACAAGCCCTGAGACTGATTTAATACGTCAAACCATTTGGGATGCTGTATTAGAAGGTTTAGCAGAATTGCCTGATGAACAAAAAGATGTATTCGTTAAAAATGAATTTGAAGGTGTTTCGTTTAGAGAGATGTCAGAGGAGACAGGAGTTAATATTAATACTCTTTTGGCGAGAAAACGATATGCAGTTTTACATTTGAGACGTAGATTAAAAGATTTATACCAATCTCTAAATGAATATTAATTGATTTTAGTAATTAATTAATACAGAAAACAACATATTAATCTCTTAATTAAATTACCATATTTATTTAATGATAGATTATTCAGTTATAAATAGAAGCACAGTCCGCACGACATTTTTTATATTATTTGTCGGCGGACTTTATTTTTTATTATCATCTCTTGTAACAACATTCTGTAATACTATACTATTCGGATGGATACATATTCCTTGTATCACAACACTCGAAGGCGCTGGTGTGATTGGATTTTTGTGTGTTATTTATTTTGGCATTTCATTTGGATTAAAGCACAAAAACGAAAAAATGTTTAATAATTCACAAAAAACAAACCATATATCTAACACAACAGAAACTAAAGAAAATTACTCTAACTATTCAAATATAAATAATAAAGAACATAATTTTAACGAAACATACGGAAGTATCATTGATAAAAAAATGGATAATACTTGTTGTAATGAGGAACATAATATTTTTGAGAAGTTAAATGAAGTTGAAGAGTTTGATGATTTGATAAAATATAAAAATGCTATAAAACGAAATAAGACTATGACCAAAATATCTGACTCAAAATGCCTTAAGAACATTGAAAAAATGACTAATGAACAGAAATTACAATTACAACTTACTCTTGCCAAAAGCTGTGGAATCGAATTAGAATCAAAGATAGAATCAAAGAATTAATTTGAATATCTATTTCAAGAGATTTATTTCAAAATTCTACCCAAAAATATACTAATCAAATAAAGTATTATTGTCAATATCACCTAACCAGTATTTAATATATTTATAATTTTTATCATACTTTTCTTGTTGTAATTTTATATTAAACTTTCTATTTTCACGTGGGTCATTACCGATACCAGAAATATACTGCCAATTACACCAATTAGAAGTAACATCATAATCCAAAAGTAAACTTTCAAAATATTCTGCTCCAATTCTCCAATCTAAACCTAAATCGTGTACCAAATAACTTGCAACATTCTGACGACCTCTATTACTCATCCACCCACTTTCGTTCAACTCTATCATATTTGCATTTACAAACTTTTCTTTTGTTTTGCCATCTAACCAAGATTTTGCATCATCTATATTATGATTTAATTTGATTTTTTTGGACTTTATTCCATTATATTTAAAGATTTCATTGCCATATTTAACTCCAACAAATTTAAAATAATCTCTCCATAATAATTCAAAATAAAGCCAATATGTAGAAATATTAGAACCATAAATTGTTTCGTAGTTTTTAATTTCCCAATAAATTTGTTTTGCAGATATTAATCCAAGTGCTAAGTATGGTGAGAATTTTGAAGAATAGTTTTCACCTAAAAGCCCATTTCTAGTATTTTTGTAAGTCCATAATGAATTTGTTTTATATAAATAGTCATCTAATCTTTCTAGTGCTTGAGTTTCGCCACCACTAAATTTAAAGGCAGATTTATTACTTTGCTTTTTGACTTTTGTATTTAATTTAGTTTTTATTTCATTCCATTGATTTGTGTATTTACTCCAATCTATATCGATTGAAGTAGAGTTCAAATCCAAATCATCGTTTTGTATAATTTTTCTCGGCAGGTTGTTTTTTTCGATATTTGTTCGAAAATTTGTAAATATGTCTGGTAGGGTTTTATTACTTTTTAGCTCAAAATCAAAAAATATATCAGATTTATGAATTAAAGTTTGACCCCATATTTTATTTACTTTTATGTCAATTCCATTTTTCTGATTTAATATATTAATCTCATTATAAACCTTATTCTCTATATTTAATTCTTCAGAGGTAAATTCTTCTTGCAGATAAATGGTAGTGAACTTTGTTTCATTGAGTAAATTAACAATTTCTTTTTCTGTCTGACCGATTGTAATTATTAAATCTGAGCCTTTGGTTTGTAAATTTTGTTTTAAATTATCCAAAGATTCTATCAAAAATTTTAGTCGATAAGTTCCAATTTTGTCAAAACCATAGGAAGTTTGACCGAGCCAAAAGTTATCAAGACAATAAAAGAAAATGACTTTATCATTTTCAGTAACTGCCCTATTAATTACTTCATTATCTTTCAATCTTAGGTCATTTCTAAACCATACTAATGCTGTTTTCATTATTTTTTACTAATTTAGTTTATAATTTCTATAATAGTTAAGATTATAATTTATTTTTGTTCATTCTACATTTATCTGAACAATAAACAACATTATCCCAATTTTTCTCCCATTTTTTTCTCCAATCAAATGGCTTTTGGCAGATAGGACAGATTTTAGAAGGTAGATTTTGTTTTTTGTGCATTACATTTTAATAAAATAAAAATAAACACGGTAAACCTAAAAAGTCATATTCAAAATAATGAATTTGTGCTTGTATTTTTTGATTGTTCAATTTTGGCATTAACGGTTTCATTTTTTCGTTGGATTTCGATGAATTTGAAATCAGTTAATGATTGCTCCAAATTAATTATTTTGCCATTATGTTTAATGATAGCAAAACCTTTTTCGAGAGGTAAGTTGGGGTTTGATTTTTTTAGTATTTCTGTCAAATAATCTAATTTTTTATTTTTATTATCTAAATTTCTATTAATAGTAGTTTGTAATAATTTGATATTCTTGTTTAAATCATCTTTAGTTCTGATGATTTTGTCATTTACTTTTTTTTGTAAGCTTTCTTTCCATAAATCATCCAACATTTGATATTTTAGATTTAGATTTCTATTGATTAATTTTTCCATTTTTTCGATAGAAGTATCAAGAAAGTTTAGAAGCTTTGTTTGTTCAAAAGGAGTAGCGAGTTCGGCTGCTGCAGTTGGAGTGGCCGCTCTTTTATCAGCAACAAAGTCTGCTATTGTAAAATCGGTCTCGTGACCAACGGCAGAGATTACAGGTATTTTTGAATTAAAAATCGCATTAGCAACTATTTCGGTATTATAAGCCCATAAGTCTTCGATAGAGCCACCGCCACGCCCTACTATCAGTATATCTGCATCAGTTTTGTTTAAGTCTTCTATGGCATTACTAATGTCTTTAGCTGCATCATTACCTTGTACTATGGTTGGTCTAAAATAAATTATTGCATAAGGGAAACGTCTTTTGATAGTTGAGAACATATCTTGTACTGCTGCACCAGTTGGAGAGGTCGAAATACCTATTTTTAATGGTAAGTTAGGAATTAATCTCTTTCTTTCACCAGCAAAATATCCTAATTTTTCTAATTTAGCTTTCATTTCCTCGAAAGCCATGTACAAATCACCCATTCCAATAGGTGACAGATAAATTATATCAAGTTGGTAGGTGCCTCTTTGTCCATATACAGACAAGTTCCCTTTGACTTTGACATTCATACCTTCTTTGGGAATAAAATCTAATCTACGTGATTTCCACATAACACAAGAGATTTGAGCTAATTCATCTTTGAGCGTAAAATATCTATGACCACTGTAATGCGGTTTAAAATTTGATATTTCTCCGGTTATGGTTACAGTACCTATTTGGTCTTCCATATAGGACTTAATTATATCCGTAAGCTCCGATACTCTTAATACAATCTCTGACATATTTTAATATAATTTTTAAGAATTATGTTTAATAATTACAATTTAGATACAAATTCTAAACTATGTATTTTATCTTTATTAAGTTGAGAAATAATTTCATCGATTGAATTAAATTTTTGCTCATTTCTAATGTAATCAATAAAAGAAACTTTTAACTTATTTCCATAAATATCTTGATTAAAATCAAATATATTTATTTCTATTGTTAACTTTTTATCATTATCAAATGTAGGTCTGAAACCAATATTTGCCATTCCAAATAATTTAGTGCTGTAGTTTTCAATTTCGAGTTTGACAACATAAACTCCATTCATTGGTATCAACCTATATTTATCACTGATTTCAATATTTGCTGTCGGGAAACCAATTTGTCTCCCACGTTTAAATCCCTCAACAACAAAACCTTTGATGTAATAGTCGTAACCAAGCATTTTATTTGCAATTTGTATTTCGCCATTAGAAATACTTTTTCTTACTTTTGTAGAAGAAATAGCATTTTCATCTAAAAGTAGTGGAGCTACTTGTTCAATTTCAAAATTCAAAGTATCATTGATTTCTAATAATAAATTGATATCACCTTCTCTATTTTTTCCAAAAGAATGGTCATAACCAATTAAAAAATAGTTAAAGCCAATATTTTTATAAATAATATCTTCGATAAAACTTAATGGACTTGTTTTGGCAAAATCTTTTGTAAAATTAATCACTAAAACATTTTCAACGCCATAATCTTCAAATAGTTTTAATCTGTCTTCCAAATCATTCAATAGTTTAATTTCGTCTTGTTGATTATTACTAGTTTTATGGATTGAATTATCAGAATTATTATCAGTATTATTAGCAGTATTGCTCTTATTTTCGTTCAAAACTATTCTTGGATGTGGGTCTAAGGTAACAATAAAACTCCGTGATTTAGTTTTTGTAGCCAAATCAGTTAATTTTTGGATAATTTCTTTGTGACCCAAATGTACACCATCAAAAGTACCAACAGTAATTACGGTATTTTTGTCATAAGGCACATCTTTAATATTATAATAAATATTCATTTTGAGAAATTAATATTAGTGATATTATGTTAATTCAATAGAATCTGCTTTAAATTTATTTAAAAAATCTTCCAAATCAATAGCATCAGATAATTTATAATCGCCGATAGCATCACGGACTAATTCTTTTAGATAAGCACCAGTCCCTAATTTTTCACCAATATCATTTGCAATAGAACGAATGTATGTGCCTTTTGAGCAATTTATATTTAATTTCAATACTGGATTTTCAAAACTAATAACTTCAATCTTATTAACTGTTATTTCTATTTCTGGAATTTCAATTTCTTCATTTTTTCGGGCATAAGTGTACATCCTTTGTCCGTTGATTCTTTTTGCTGAGTATATTGGAGGTTTTTGTTTAATCAAACCTCTAAAATTCTCTAACACTTTATCAATGTTTTCAATTGAAATATTGGAAGTATCTTTTGGATTTTCTTCCACCGATTCCAAATCAAATGTTTTGGTAGTATTACCCAATTTAATCGTTGCAATATAATTTTTGTCTATTGCTTGAATGGTGTCAATTTTTTTTGTTGCTTTTCCAATTGCTAAAATCAATAATCCAGAAGCTAATGGGTCTAATGTCCCTGCGTGCCCGATTTTTTTGATTCTTATTGTATTTCTTATCTTAGCAACAACATCAAAAGAAGTCCATTCTTTTGGTTTGTTTATTAATAAAAAAATCTCATTAGTTGTTGCCTCGGCAAACAATTTTTTGAGATTTTGATTAAAGTACTTATTTATTATTATCATTTTTGGAGCATAGAAACTTAATTTAACTAATTTTCAGTTGTGTTTTATGAATCAGAAGACTCAGTAGATTCAGTCGTGTCGTCTTTAGTAATATCTTGATTATTCTCAGCGTTCTGTTCTTCAAGTATTTTATTATTAATACTAATCTTATCTAAAACTTTTTGAATTTGACCCATTTTTTCCATACTATCATCAATAAAGAATTTTAGTTCTGGAATATACTTAAGAAAGGCATCTCTAGACAATGCAGCTTTAATTTTAAATTTATTTTTCTCAAGTATAGTAACAAATTGTAAAGAATTAATTTTGCCACCAAAACAACTGATATAAATTTTAGCATTTTGTAAGTCTGGCGATATTACAATCTCATTAATTGATGTAATACCAGAATTAAATTCTTTTGCCAAATCATTAATAGGAGTTGAAATTGCTCTTTTTATAACACTTCCAATTTTTTCAGTTCTTTTACTCATAACAAAAAATATTATTTAAGTTTGCGTTTTACTTCATTAATTCTAAACGGCTGAATTATATCATTTACTTTGATATCACTAAAATCTTTAACTAAAACACCACACTCAAATCCAGAATCAACTTCTTTTACATCTTCTTTTTCACGTTTAAGCGACATAAGAGAACCGGTATGAATCAACAAACCATCTCTTAATACTTTAACTTTGTCATTTCTATGGATTTTGCCATTTAAAACATAACAACCAGCAATATTTCCAATTTTAGAATTTTTGAATAATGCTCTAACTTCTACATTACCAATAGTTTCTTCAACTAAATCAGGAGCCAACAAGCCTTCCATTGCATTTTTGAGGTCATTGATACAATCATAGATAATATCATAGTATCTAATTTCCACACCTTCATCATCAGCTAATTTTTGTGCTTTTGGAGTTGCAGTATTATGGAAACCAACTATAATTGCCCCAGAAGCTACTGCCAACATTACGTCTGATTCGCTAATAGGTCCAACTGCTTTGTGAAGTATATTGATTTTTACTTCTTCAGTAGTTAATTTCAATAATGAATCTGTTAATGCTTCCATAGAACCATCAACGTCAGCTTTAATAATCAATCTCAAATCTTTGACATCACCTAATCCAGTACTTGCTGTAAAGTCTTCTAAAGTAACGTGTTTGAACAATCTTACTTCTTGTTCACGTTTAATTTGTTTTCTATCAGAAGCAATTTTTCTTGCTTCTGTTTCACTTGAAACTGAAATAAATGTATCACCAGCAGATGGTAAAATGTCAAATCCAATTACTTTAACTGGTTGAGACGGGTAAGCAACTTCTACTTTATTGCCCGTTTCATCAAACATAGCTCTAACTTTTCCAGAAGAGATACCAGCAACAAAAGCGTCACCAATATTTAGAGTACCTTTTTGAACAACAACAGTGGCTGTCGAACCAAAACCTCTATCCATATTTGCTTCAACAATTGTTCCTCTTGCATTTCTATCAGGATTAGCCTTTAGTTCCATTAATTCTGATTCCAAAAGGATTTTTTCGAGTAAATTATCAATGTTGATACCCTGTTTAGCAGATATTTCAACACATTGATATTTACCACCCCAATCTTCGACTAATACTTCGTGTTCAGACAATTGTTGTCTAATTTTATCTGGATTAGCATCTGTTTTATCTATTTTATTAATAGCAACAATAATAGGAACATTTGCAGCTTTTGCATGGCTAATTGCTTCAATAGTTTGAGGCATTACCATATCATCAGCAGCAACAACTAATACAACTATATCAGTTAATTGTGCACCTCTGGCTCTCATTGCAGTAAATGCCTCGTGACCAGGTGTATCTAAGAAAGTAATAGATTTTTGATTTATATTTACTTTATAGGCACCAATATGTTGAGTTATACCACCAGCTTCTCCAGTAACAACTTTAGTTTTACGTATATAATCCAATAATGAAGTTTTACCATGATCGACGTGACCCATTATCGTAACGATAGATGGTCTTTCAATCAAATCTTCTTCATTATCTTCAATGTCTTCTATACCAGAATCCATATCATCTTGAACAAAAATTACCTCAAATCCAAAGTCATCAGCAATTAAAGAAATTGAGTCTTTATCTAACCTTTGATTAATAGTAACCATTAGCCCCAATTTCATACATCTCATAATAATATCAGAAGGAGACGTACCAATTAAAGATGCCAAATCACTTGTAGAAACAAATTCTGATAATTGTAATCTTTTAGATTCAATTAATTGATCTTCTTGAATTTTTTGTTCTTTTTCTTCTCTTTCTAATTTTTTCTTTTGACGGATTTTCGCTCTAACGTTTCCAGTTGAGTCTTCCATTTCCGCCAAAGTTTCTTTGATAGCTCTATCTACATCAACAGAACTAATCGAATCTCTAATACCTTTTTTCTTTTTCTTTTTCTTAAGATCTAATGCACTCTTTGGTTTAGCATCTTCACCGAATTCTTTTGATTTAACTTTTGATTTATCAGCAGAATCACCATATTTTGGACCTGGTCTTGCTCCACCAAAATTAGCACTTTCAAAAGGTGTACTACCAGCTCCACGAGGTCTATCACCTTGTGGTCTATCGCCATAAGGTCTATTATCGCCACCTGGTCTATTATCTCTGTAACTTGGCCTATTATCACCTGGTGGTCTATCACCGTAAGGTCTGTTATCACCACCTGGTCTGTTATCTCTATAACTTGGTCTATTATCACCTGGAGGTCTGTCGCCATAAGGTCTATTATCGCCACCTGGTCTGTTATCTCTATAACTTGGTCTATCGCCTTGTGGACGATCACCTGGTGGTCTGTCGCCCTGTGGACGGTCACCGTAAGGTCTGTTATCTCTATAACTTGGTCTATTATCACCTGGCGGTCTGTCGCCTTGTGGTCTGTTATCTCTGTAACTTGGTCTATTATCGCCTGGAGGTCTGTCGCCTTGTGGACGATCACCATAAGGTCTATTATCTCTATAACTTGGTCTATTATCGCCTGGAGGTCTGTCGCCTTGTGGACGATCACCTTGTGGTCTTCCAACTGTTAAATTACCTTTGTCAACAGGATTTCTTGGTGCAAATTTATTACCACCTACTCTATTATCACTACCTCTGTTATCGCCACCTCTGTTGTCATTACTTCTATTATCGTTGCTTCTATTATCGCCACCTCTGTTGTCATTGCCTCTATTATCATTTCCTCTTCTATTGTCTCTGTAGTCCCCACCACTTCTATTTCTCCTACCAGCATCTAAGTTTATTTTACCAACAATTGTTAGTCCCTTTAACTCAACTTTTTCAAATGGATCAACTTCCATTATCTTTTTGCGTTTCTTTCTCTTTTTAGGTTCTGTAGAGTCTGAATTCTCATCAGTTTCAGCATTTGCTTTATCTTTATTTACTTCATTAGTTTCAGTTTTGACAATCTCATTAGATTTAACAGATTGTTTAGAATTTATTTTATCTTTTTCAGTTTGCTCTATAGATTCATTAACTAAATTATTTTGGTTTTCTTTATTAAGTTGATTTTGGATTTCTTTATTCTTAGCATTTTTATCTGCAATATCTTCACTTGTTTCTTTTTTTCCAACTTTTACGACATTAAGTTTAGAATCTTTATTTTCAGTATTTTGATTTGTTTGATTGCCAAAAGTATTTTTTTGTTTGGTTTCAACTTCAACTTTAGACTTTGCAATTTCATTAACTACGACATTGTCTTTATCTGATTTTTGTGCTTCTTTGTTTAAATTAGCATCCAAATTATTACTTTTAGTTTCTACAACAGATTTATTTTCTGAAGATTTATTTTCTGAAAGATTGGAGTCCAACTCGTTTGCAACAATACTTTGTGCAATTTTTACTTTTTTATTAACTATTTTTGTTCTTTCAGCATTCAAAGATTCTAATTCAACAGCATTATTATCTGTTTTAATTGTATCAATAATAGCAGTTAAATTAGCTTGACTTTCAGCTTTAAGTTTATTTTCTTTTTCTGTAAATTTATTTGCAATTGGTTCAATACTTTCAACTACTTTTGGAGTTGGAATCTCTACAGAAGTTTGTTGTTTGGCAGAAATACTTGCTTTGTCGTTCAGATTTTGAACAATCAGTGGAGTTTTTTCACTGATGTTAGCATTTTTCTCTATATCCTTTTTGGCAGCTTCCAATCTTTCTTCAAGAATAGAAGTAAATTTTACAACTGGTGGAGAATTTTCCTCATCAGAATCAGACTTGCCCGATTTTGGAATAATATCTTTGTGTTTAAGAATTTTGTCTCTTTGTACTTCTGCGGCTTTTTTTTCTTTTTTAAATTTGTCATAAACTACGTCCAACATATCTTCGTTCAGAAGAGATGTTGGTTTATTTTCAATTTTAAATCCTTTAGACTGCAAATATTCAACTATTGTTTCTTTACCAATGTTGATTTCTGATGCAATTTTAAAAAGCCTTATTTTATCAGCCATATATCCTATTAAATACTAAATTCAGAAAGTTAAAATATATAATTAAATTATTATTTTAAAAAGTTAAAATCAAATCGAAAAATAAAATTACAAAATTTAGAATTAAACATTTGAACTATTTTCGGTTTCGTTATTAGAAATAACACTATTAACCAAATCACTTACTTCTAATTGTATTTCTTCATTAGTTTTAGTATTTGACTCTTTATTAGGAATTTCAATTTCTTCAATGGAGTTTTCAGTTACAGATTCAACAACTTTATCGCCAGTTGTTTCTGTATTATTCTCAGTTTCTATTATAGAATCATAATCAAATTCTTTGATTTCAGACAAAATTTCTTCATTTTCATCTTCGTCAAATTCAATTAAAATAATTGTACGTAATTCGATCAATAACTCTTTGCTCATTCCTTTTACTCTCAACAAATCACTTACTTCTGCATTAAGGAACTCTCTTGCAGTTTCAACTCCGTTATCCATCAATAGGTTATAAAGTTCGACACCAAACTCATTTTTAAATTCAGATAAATCGATGTCTTCTCCACCTTCTTTAACTAAAGAAAGTGCATAGCCAGTTAAACGAGATGCTAATCTTACATTTTGTCCATTCTTACCAATTGCTAAAGAAACTTGGTCATCTGGAACTATAACCGTAGCAGATTTAATTTCCATATTTAATTGGATGTCTTTTACTCTTGCAGGAGACAGAGCTCTCATAATGAAAACTTTTGGATCTTCAGAATACTCAATCAAATCTATGTTTTCATTATTTAATTCTCTAACTATAGAGTGGATTCTGATACCTTTCATACCAACGCAAGCACCAACTGGGTCAACTCTATCATCAAAAGACTGCACAGCTACTTTCGCTCTTTCACCAGGTTCTCTAGCAATTGCACGAATAGCTATTACATTTTCGTAAATTTCTGGAATTTCAATTTCAAAAAGTTTAGCAAGAAAAGATTCATCTGCTCTAGAAATTATAATTTCAGGTTGACTACCACCTTGTGTATTACGTACTTCTTTTACAATAGCTCTTATTGTTTGAGCTTTTTTGTATTTAAACGGCTCATTTGGTATTTGTTCTTCACGTGGTAATCTAAGTTCAACTTTGTTATGTGTAACTAAAATATCATTTCTTCTTATTTGATGAATTTCACCAATAATTATTTCGCCAATTTTTTGAGAGTATTCTTTAAATATATTATCTTTTTCGTAATCTCTGATTTTTTGGTTCATACTTTGTGAGGCCATAGACACTAACCTTCTGCCAAACATACTTGAGATATTATCAAGAGTAATCTCTTCAATAAACTCATCGCCCACTTCAATTTCATCATCACTAAATGACTGTGCTTCTTTAACTGATATTTGAGTTTCTGGATTTATTACTTCCTCAACAATTTCTTTACTCAAGTAAATTTCAATATCACCTTTGTCCATATTAACGATAATATCAAAGTTTGCTTCTGCAGAAAACTTTTTCTTGACAATTGATGAAATAGTTTCTTCAACAATACCTTGAAGTAAATCTTTATCAATATTTTTACTTTTAGCCATTTCTGTAAAGGCTTCGATTATCATCTTCTTGTCAACAACGTGCTTTTTGGCTCTTCTTTTTGCCATAACTCTATTATTTTAGTGCTAAAAAGTTAAAAAAATTTATTTTTAATTTTATTTTAAAGATAACTAAATATAAAAAATGGGCTTTTTTAGCCCACACACTTTATATATCCACAAAATTAAGAAAAAAAAATCAATTAACATTAAAATATAATAATTTAATGTTTTTTTACTATCTATAAATTAAATTGATTATAAAAATTAGGGTAAAGGTATATAAGTGTCATCATCTTTTACACTTGGGAATTTTTTATCTTGCAAATCTTGTTTTGCTTTTTCTATTTTTTTCAAACTTGACTAAACAAAGTTCCAATACATAAATCTTTTAGTTAATTGTTCGCCACCGAAGATTAGATTTTTTGTTTCTTCTGTAATTTCAAATTTAATAATAAGATTTAGTGATGAAATTTAATAGTCATCATCATAAGTATCTTTGTTGTTGTAATTATCATCTTCGTTATTGACATCGTTATAGACATCTTTATAGTCTTTGTCAATATCTTCATCAGATATATTTTGAGTTTTAAATAAAATATCATCAATAATATTTTCTTTTAATGATTCTTCATCAGATATATTAGATTGTCTAAATTTTGGATTTCCCTTCAATAAATTTCCTTTAGATATAGTTATTTTAGGATTGTCTTGACCAAAGATTTTTAGACTTGGAATAACAGTAAAGACTTGATGATAAAATAAAAATTCTAAAGTAAAGTTAATTGCTTCTTCAATTTCATCATTCCAAGTAGCTGAAATTTTTCCCACTCTTCTTTTACTTTTATCTTTTTCGTTAATATCGGTAATATCTATTGAAATATCATTAGAATTTTCATTTATAATGCTATTGACAGGTTTTGATAACAAATTAAGTTGGTTTTTGGTAGATTCCAAATTTACGATTTTTTTGTTATTTTGTTTTGTTACCCAAATTAATAATGGTAGTGGTTGCTCACAAAGTAAATCCCACTCTTCCCCAACGTCCATTCTAACCAAACTATCATCATTTATATCTTGATGTATCAAACAATCAAACTTATTTTGCCAAGTTTCTAATATATTTCTGTCATTTATTTCTCCAATCTCACCATCAATATCAAATTTTTCTTTTAATAATAACAACGACAATTTACTTAGGTAGCTTTCTTTGCTTTCAACTAATATTTTTTTGATATTTATCAATCTTGGCTTAAAATAGATATTCATAATTTCTGTATAACCATACAAAGACAACACATTGGCTGGAATAATAGAGAAATCTCCTTTTTTGACACCTTTTCCATACTGAATTGGATTAAGTAAAGCAATATCCACTTTATCTTTTTCTAATAAATTTAGAACATTTTTTTCATCTGTCATTATAATCTCAAAATTAACATCGTTATTGGGATTATTTTCTGAACTTTTATCTAAACTGTTTTCTAAATAATTTTGAATTAATAATTTATAAATTTCTAATTCATTTGGTACTGCTATTTTGATTTTTTCTATCATCGTTATTTATTTTGATTTTTATTGAGTAATTTTTGTTGAGTAATTTTTGTTAAGTATTTTTTATTGAGTAATTTTTATTGAGTTTTACTTATTATTGATGAAATATTGTCTGTATTTTTGGACTGATTCATAAATCACAATTCCTGCAGCTATACTGACATTCAAAGAGTGTTTGACACCATACATTGGTATCTCAATTGAAAAATCACATAATTCTATAATATCATCTTCAATACCAGAAATTTCATTGCCCATAATTAATACCAATGGAAAATGTTCTAATTTTAAATTATCATAAGAAACAGAATTATCAGTAATTTCTACTGCTGCGATTTTATAACCAGCAGTTTTGAGTTTGACTAATACACTTTTGATATCCTCAACATACTCCCAATCGACTGTTTCGACTGCACCTAAGGCAGTTTTGTGGATTTCATCTTTGGGTGGATGAGGAGTATAGCCAGATAAAATTATTTTTTTTACATTTGCAGAATCACAAGTCCTAAATAATGAACCAACATTATACGAACTACGGATATTATCCAAAATTAAAATAATATCATGCTTTTCGGATATTTTAAATTCTTCAATTGTTTTTCTGATTGTAATAAGTTCGTTATATGTTAGCTTTTTCATTAATATAGATGGATTTGAACAAAAGAATTAAATTAATGGTAATTAATGTTAATCTAAGTAATTAAGAAATAAAATGTTTAAAAATAATATTTATTAAAATAAATTTGATTTAATTCATATATTTTGTAACTTATTCAAAATTATTTTGTTTATATTTATATACACTTCTAAAATAATTGAAAGAAAATATGTTTAACAAAATTCAGTCTGAAATTAATAAAATTGCTGTAAGTAATTTAATAAATAATTTAGTAAATGATTTAGATAACAACAGACGAATGTTATTATTAATAATTTACTCAGTTGTTTTTATATTTTTTGTAAATATAGAAGCAAAGACACAACAGACGGTGGACTCGCGAGGTAAAGAATTTTTAATTTCTTATTTACCGAATTTCCATTCTTGGGAAAGTGCAACTTATAGATTAGATTCGTTATATATTTATATTTCAAGTGAAAAAGTATGTGTAGTTACCATTGAGGCGACTGATAAGAATGGCAATACTACTTCGAGAAATGTTAATATAACTAATGTTAATCAAGTTTATTCTGAGAGCTATTATCATAGAGATTATGAAATAGCAGGGATTAATTATTATTCAGCAATAAATATTAATAATAATGATGCTGAGAAACCAATGCCTCAACATTTTAGAGTTACCTCAACTGAAGATGTTTCTTTGTATGCATCTTCTTACGCACTTTATACTACTGATGCTTTTATGGTATTACCGGTAAGTGCACTTGGTAAAGAATATATGATTATGTCTTATAATTCTGATTATAACAATACTAATCTGAATAATTTAAATAGCAACTCCACACCTTCACAATATTTGCTTCTTGCTTCGGAGGATAATACTCAAATTAATATCAAAAATAAAGTTGCAACTGTAAAAAATGATATTTTAGAATATACTATCACCTTAAATAGTGGTGATAGTTATTTGGTGCAAGCAACTTATAAGGTATTACAGAGTGACTTGACTGGCTCAATTGTTACGGCTGACAAGCCTATTGCAGTATTTTCTGGACACCAAAGGACAGCAATTCCTTTCAATTATCCAGTAGCTAACAAATCTCGTGATCTATTAGTTGAACAACTCAATCCTGTGATTTTATGGGGTAGAAATGCACTTGTAGCTCCATTGCCAGTTCCAAGAAGACAGTTTAATATTTCAAATGATATTTTTAGAGTACTTGCTCTAAGAGATAATTCTGAAATATACTTAAATGATAGATTAGTTAAATTATTGAACCGTGGCGAATTTTATGAAAGTTTTATAGATAGTTCATATTATATTAAATCAAATTCACCAATTTCTGTAGCAGTTTTCAAAAAGACTTCAACAGATGGCTCACAAAATATAAATAGTTATTGGGGTGATCCATTTATGGCATTAATCCCACCAATTGAACAATTCCATAATGTATATAGAAGTATAAATTTACAAATCAAAACTGATAATGGTTTTTTTACAGAAAATAATTTCTTCGACCATTTTATTACTATTTATGTAAATCAAAAGTTTGCAAGTAGTGTAAAAATTGATGGGCAGGTAGTTGACCAGACTATATTCAAAAATGTTGGTAATTCTGATTTTATGTATGGGAATTTCAAAGTATCAGAGGGAACTCACGAAGTATTGTCTGATGACAAATTAGGTATAATAATAAGTGGATATGGTCCTGCAAATTCTTATGGATATTTGGGTGGGATTTCTACAATACCACAAGATTATTTTTTGCCACAAGTATTCGAGACTTATGATTGTTATCAAATAGATATTATTGCAACAGATACTCTTACTTTTGATAGAGGTGTCTTTGGGATAGAAGTGGTACAAAGCGATAATATAGAATTAATTATACCTGGTATTGACTTACCCACTCCAGTTTATGAATTTAGTCTCAGATTAATTGATAAAACTCAATCAGGTACCATTGAAATTAAGATAAAAGAAGCAAATGGTGGGTGGATTCGTAAAATTTATAACATCTCAAGTAAAGAACTAATTCTTGCTTCTGTTGATGATTTGAAAGATGGAACAAGTAATAAAGAATATAATATCAATTATGATTCTCCACAAAATCGTGAAAAATGTTTCCAAATTAGAGTAGAAAATCCAACAAAAGAAGATATTGAAATCAATACTATTCTTAGTAAAATCAATAAAATCAAAATCAAAAATATCAGTAATAAAATTGTTCCGAGAGGTTCTTTTTCATTGATTGATTTTTGTATCGAAACTAACACAAACGAAATTGGGCAAGTAATAGATAGTTTGTTTATAGTTACAAGCTGTAATACACAAATGTTATCTACGGTTGTCATAAATGTAGATAAAGATAATTCAGACCCACAAATTACTGAAAATATTTTGGATTGTAATCAAAGAACAATAAGTGTTCAAGATAATGGTATATTTGATAGAGGTTTAAAGTCTTACACTATCAATCAAAATATAAATTGTGAAATTATACTTAATAACTTTACTGATAATAATATCGTATTAAATATTAATCAAATTGACCCTACTCAAGATGCAATTATTAGTATTAGTTTTTTGGATTCGGCTGATAATGAGATTGTTTATGATAAAGTCATTCAAGGATTTACTTTAAGTTTTATTGAAACAAATAAAACGAATTTTGAATATACAGATAAATTATTCAAATTTAAAGCTCCGAATGTTACAAACTGTATCGAAATTCCAATTTATAATTATGGAAGATTACCTTTTATCATTAATGCTACCACATTTAAAAATAATAATAATAATTTTTCTGTTCCATTATCTCAATTACCATTAGAAATTATGCCAAATGAAACGCAAAATTTGGTAGTATGCTTTTATCCATTGGTAACAGATTCGGAATTAACTGATTCATTAACAATTGATTTTAATTGTAATGATTATTATATTGGGCTTAATTCAGAAGAGTTGCCAGACCTTGCGGTAATTACAAAATGTGGGATTTCTTATACAATATCATTGATTAATTCACAGATAAATCTAACAACTTTTTATCCAAATCCGACAAGCAATAATACAAATATTGAAATTACATCAGATAAAGAATCTTCACTCAAAATACGATTAATTGACCTTTTGGGTAATATTGTATATGAAGAAAGTAAAAAGATAAATGCAGGTTATAATTTATTAAATTATAATTTGGGTAAATTATACGATGGGCAATACAATGCAATTTTGGAAATAGAAGGACAAGAGATTTTTGAAAAAATCAGCATAATTAAATAGTTTGGATCTAGACAATGGGTCAAGGTTTATTGCTTCTTTAACAGAAATTAATGTTCTATTATCAATCATACAGTTAACAGTATGGTTTTCCTGCAGCTTTTCTATTACAAAATTACACTCTTTTTCTTAAAATTTCCCGCCACATCTTACAATATATACTTTACTAAATCAAATACTTCTTTGAATATTCCACAAGCGAATTTTGTTTGTTCTTCTGTTCCTGTGCTTATTCTTACTCCGTTATTGATGCCGAAGCCTGCAAGATACCTAACGACTACCTTTTTTTGTAAGCATAATTCTACAAATTTCTGAGCTTGTAAATCTGTTTTTAATAATATCATTACAAAATTTGCTTTTGGCTCAACATATTCGATTCCAATACTTTTAAAAGTATCAACCAATAATTTTATACAGATTTTATTTGATTGCATTGCCTTTATGATATACTCATCGTCATCAAGTCCACCGACTGCACCCTCTTGAGCTAATAAATTCGGTTCGAATGGGAGTTTGACCTTATATAATACATTAATTAAGTCTTCGTCGCCAAAAGCATAACCAACTCTAAGTCCAGCCAAACCTAAGTGTTTTGAAAGTGTTCGTATGATTATTAGGTTACTTTTTTCTTCTTTGCTTAATTCTTTAAAAATCTGTAATCCATTAGGGTATTCACTAAAATCATTACAATAACTAAAATATGCCTCATCTAATAAAACCAATATATTTTTGGGTACTTGAGCAAAAAAGTTCAAAAATTCTTCCTTAGAAAACATACTACCAGTTGGATTATTTGGGTTTGCTAAGTATATAATTTTAGTTTTTTCGGTAATTGATTTTAATAAATTAGACAAATCAAATGAATAATTAACCAATGGAATTGTAGTTAACTTTCTGCCTAATTTATTTGTATTTACATAAGCACCAATAAATGTACCTTTGGCAGTCAATATCTCATCACCTAAATCAGAAAAGGCATTAATTATATAACCAATTAGAGAGTCCGAACCGTGCCCACAAATTATTTCATCTGGCGAAATATCCATCATATTTGCTAACTTATTTACTAATTTAGTTGACTTTACATCTGGATAAATTGATATTTCTTTTATTGCGTTTGTAATTGATTCTACGGCTTTAGGGGAAGTACCGTGAGGGTTTTCATTTGAAGCTAAATTGATAAAAGTCTTAAACTCATCTCTGCTAATGTTATTATTTGTTGAGTTCCCGGATTTATAAGGAACTAATTTGTTTATATATTCTGGAGAATTGATTTTATTATTCATAAAAATTGATATTTCATTATTAATTAATTGTAAAATCCACTTAACTAAGTTATATTTGCTTTCATTATCGAATTATAAATACAAATGAATTTATTTAAAAATAAAGAAACAAATATAAACATAAAAAGAGAAAAAACACAATTAAATAAAACTATTAATACTTTTATAATTGTCAACAATCAAAATCAAATAGTTTTATTACAGAATAATTCTACTTTGAATTATAATTCTACATCTAATATAAAATCTACTTCTGAACTTGAGTTTAATAATTCAAATAATGAACAAAAAATCCCAACTACATTAATTTATTCAAAACGTAAGAATGTTTCTATAATTATTGACAAAAATGCAGAGTTGATTCTAAGATTACCAATCAAAATCACAATGAGTGAAATTAATAGTATTATTCAAGAAAAGAAAAAATGGATAATAGAAAAAATTATATTAGTATCAGAAAAAAATAAAAATAAGATTGATAGATTTTTTGGTGATGGCGGTAAATTTATGTTTTTGGGTAAATTACATAAATTAAACTATAGCGAAAAACTAAAATTTGCAGTATATTTTGATGGCAATGAATTTTATACATTTCTAAAAGAAGATACTGAAATCAAAAGTCATTTGGAGAAGTGGTACAAAAAAAATGCAAAAAAGATACTAACTAATAGAACAATTTATTTTAGTAATTTGTATGGATTTGAGTTCAAACAAGTAAAAACCAATTCCGCCACATCTCGTTGGGGTTCTTGCAGTTGGGACAATAATATTAATTATAGTTGGAAATTAATACAAGCACCAATTTTTGTAATTGATTATGTTGTAATTCACGAATTGGTGCATACAAAAATCAAAAACCACTCCAAAGAATTTTGGGATAAAGTCAGCCAATGTTATCCAAATTACTTAAAGGCAGTTAATTGGCTAAAAGATAATAATTTTATAATCGAATTTGATTAAATATATGAAAATATATTGAGAAACACAAGCATTTAACAGATAATTATATTAAAAATAGACCGATTTATTGTCAATTATCATAAATTAATAATTGTGAATTATTAGTTAATTTATTGCAATTTTTCAATTTATACAATTAATTAAAATATATATAGTATTTTTGTTGCTAAATATTTTACAAATTCAAAAAAACTTTACGAGAATTGTTAATGAGAAAAGATAATTTCAGGAATATAGCTATAATAGCTCACGTCGATCACGGTAAAACAACACTAGTTGATGGTTTATTAAAACAAAGTGGTACTTTTGGTGCAAGAGAGCACGTTGAAGAAAGAGTAATGGACTCTGGCGACTTAGAGAGAGAAAGAGGGATTACAATCACTGCAAAGAACACTGCTGTCTATTACAATGACATCAAAATTAATATTATGGACACTCCTGGTCACGCGGATTTCGGTGGAGAGGTAGAGCGTTCTTTAAATTTAGTTGATGGTGCATTATTATTGGTTGATGCCAGTGAAGGTCCGTTACCACAAACTCGTTTCGTGGTAAAAAAAGCCTTAGCAAAAGGATTACCAATCATATTAGTAATTAATAAAATCGACAGGTCTGATGCTAGAGTTGAAGAAGTTGTAAGCGAAGTTTATGACTTATTTATTGACTTAGATGCAAATGACGAACAAATTGAATTCCCAATTATTTATACAGTTGCAAGAGATGGTATAGCAAAAACTTCATTAGACCAAGAGTCTGATAGTTTCAAACCACTATTTGATACTATTCTTAGTTTTATACCAGGACCAATTGCTGATGATACAGCTACTCCTCAATTTTTGGCTACATCATTAGATTACGATTCTTATGTTGGTCAGATTGCAATCGGACGTATGGTGAATGGTACTTTAGAAATGAATAAACAATATGCTATTTCTACTGAAGATGGTATCAAACACAATCAAAAATTATCTGCAATCTACACTTTTAGTGGATTACACAAAAAAGCAGTTCAACAAGTTGTTGCTGGTGATATCGTAGCTATAGCTGGTATTGCTGATATCAGAATTGGTGATACAATCACTTCTAATGATAATCCAGAACCATTACCGAGAATTAAAGTAGATGAGCCAACTGTTTCAATGATATTTTACGTTAATAGTAGCCCATTTGCCGGAACTGAAGGTAAATTTGTAACTTCTCAACAAATCAAAAAAAGATTAGATAAAGAATTACTTACAAATGTATCTTTAAAAGTACTTCCTACCGAAAGAGCTGATGCATTTGAAGTTTGTGGTAGAGGTGAGATGCAATTAGGTATTCTAATCGAAACTATGAGAAGAGAAAATTTTGAATTAATGGTTTCTCGTCCTCAAGTTATCATCAAAACTATTAATGGTGTCAAAAACGAACCTACTGAAAAAGTATTTGTGGATGTTCCAGACGAATATACTGGAGTTGTAACTGAAAAATTATCTATCAGAAAAGGTCTAATGACTAATATGATGAGTAATGGTAGCGGTCGTACGCAAATAGAGTTTGTTGTGCCTTCACGTGGTTTGATTGGTTATAGAAGCCAGTTTTTAACTGATACAAAAGGTAGTGGTATAATGAATACATTATTCGAAGGTTATGCTCCTTGGTATGGAAATATTCCTTCTCGTTCATCTGGTGCATTAGTTGCCGATAGAACTGGTAAGGTAACTTCTTATGCAGTAGAGGGTATGGCTGATAGAGGAGATTTGTTTATTAAAGTAAGTACTCCAGTTTATATGGGTATGATTATCGGCGAAAGAAACAAACAAGGTGACTTAAACCTAAATATTACAAAAGAAAAGCAACTTACAAATATGAGAGCTGCATCCGCTGATAATACTGTTACTTTACGTCCACCAAGAACTTTGTCATTAGATGCATATATCGAATTTTTGGCTGAAGATGAATTATTAGAAGTAACTCCAGAAAATATGAGACTAAGAAAATTCAGTTTAGACCCTAACAAACGTAAAGAATCAACAAGACAATAAAATTGTCAGTTGTGAATTATAATTTATTAAATAGACAAAGGAATATCCTTTGTCTATTTTTTTGTTTGTTTTTTATATAATTTTTTACTCAATTGCACTATATTCTCTTCTCTTCCAACCTCCATATTTTATATAATTATAAACAAGTCGTTTGCAAAGAGCAAACGGGTTGGGTTCTCTTAAATTCCTCTAAAAAAAAGGACAAGTCGCTTGACTTGTCCTCGAAAAAATACTTTTGATTGCCCAATTATATTTTATTATATATTTTTTTATATATTTTTTATATATTTTTTTATGAGTTCAATCTTTCTTGAGCATCAACAACAGCAATGGCTGCCATATCTAATATCTCATTTAGGTCTGAACCATATTGAAGAATATGAGCTGGTTGGTCAGTGCCCAAAAGTACTGGACCGATAATATTGGTGCCATCAATTTTACTTAATATTTTGTAAGCAATATTTGATGCATCTAAATTAGGGAAAATTAATATATTAGCTCTACTGGTCAAACTACTAAATGGAAATTCATCTTCGATAATACTATAATCCATAGCAGTCGAAGCTTGCATCTCACCATCAACAATCAAGTCTGGCGCTTTTTGTTTGATTATTTGCAATGCTTTACGCATTTTCTCTGGAGATGGTCCCTTTGCCGAACCAAAGTTACTATAGGATAACAAAGCAACTCGTGGCTCAATATTAAAGTTTTTGGCAAATTTTGAAGCTTGAATTGCAATATCAGCTATAAATTCTGGGCTAGGGTCGATATTCACAGTTGTATCTGACAAAAAGTAAGTTTTAGATTTTGTAGATACAATATACAAACCAGAAACCGTAGAATAATTATTATCTTTTCCGATTACTTCTAATACTGGTTTTAATGATTTTGAGTAATTTGCAGTTAATCCAGTCAACAAAACGTCAGCTTTTTTGTTTTTGACCATAATTGCAGCAAAAGTATTTTTGTTTTCTGTTATTTTCTCTTTTGCTTCAATCCTTGTCATTCCTTTTCTTTGTCTAATTTCAAACAAATTATCAGCAAATTCTAATGTATCAATGTAGTTGTGTGGATCAATTATTTCAATACCTTCGAGATTATATCTATAATTTGATGCAATCTCTCTGATTGAAGCTTCATTGCCGATTAGAATTGGTTTTGCAATTTTATCTTCTACCAAAACTTGTGCAGCTTTGATAATTTTTGAATTTTCACCCTCTGGGAATACAATTCTTTTAGGTTTACTTTTTGCTTTTTTGACAATTAGAGGCATAAATGACCTTGATCTGCCCATTCTGATATCTAATTGTTGGATATATTCTTCAAAATTTTCAATGGGTTTACGAGCAACACCAGTCTCCATTGCAGCTTTTGCAACAGCAGGAGCGACACTGGTCAATACTCTTGGGTCAAATGGCTTAGGGATAATATAATCTCTGCCAAAAGATAATTTTGTTAATCCATAAGCTTTTTTTACGTTATCAGGCACATCTTCTCTTGCTAATTCAGAAATTGCTTTAGCAGCTGCAATTTTCATTTCTAAATTGATTGACCTTGCGTGAACATCAAGAGCACCTCTAAAGATAAAAGGAAAGCCTAAGACGTTATTCACTTGGTTAGGATAATCAGATCTACCTGTTGCCATAATTATGTCTTTACGAGCTTCTATAGCTTCAGGATATGTAATTTCTGGGTCAGGGTTTGCCATTGCAAACACAATTGGGTCCGATGACATTGACTTAATCATATCTTGCGTAAGGATATTTTTTACAGATAATCCGACAAAAACATCTGCACCAACAAGTGCATCCGCAAGAGTTCTGCATTCTGTTTCATTTGCAAACATTTCCTTGAATTCATTCATCGAATTAGTGCGACCTTTATAAATGACACCTTTGGTGTCGCACATCAATACATTTTTTTTGTCAACACCCAAGGCAACGTAAAAGTTAGAACAAGCAATGGCTGCTGCACCAGCACCATTTACTACCATTTTTACTTCATTAATTTTTTTTCCAGCTAATTCCACTGCATTTAATAATGCTGCACCACTGATAATTGCTGTGCCGTGTTGGTCATCGTGGAAAACAGGAATATCTAATCTTTTTTGTAATTCTTTCTCAATATAAAAGCATTCAGGGCTTTTGATGTCTTCTAAATTAATACCACCGAAAGTAGGAGCCATAACTTCACAGACTCTAATAATTTCGTCAGGGTCTTTGGAATTTAATTCAATATCAAAAACGTTGATATCTGCAAAAACTTTAAATAACCCAGCTTTACCTTCCATTACAGGCTTACTTGCTTCTGGACCTATATCTCCCAAACCTAATACAGCAGTTCCATTACTAATAACAGCTACAAGATTGCCTTTTGCAGTATAATCATAAACCTTGCTTTTATCTTTTTCTATCGCCAAACAAGGAACAGCAACCCCTGGCGTATAAGCCAGAGATAAATCTCTTTGAGTTACAAAAGGTTTTGAAGGGATTATTTCTATTTTACCTGGACTTGGATACTGATGATAGTCAAGTGCGTCATTGTCACTGATATTTGAATTCATTGTTTATTGCCAACTTAATTACTAATAAATTATTTTTCTTATAGGATGAAAATATCATTATAAGACAATAATAGTTGATTTATATTTTCAAATGTATAATTAGGCTTATAATAATTTTCAAAATTTAGTGATTTTGATTGAGATTTGTGATTATAAATTTTACTAAACCTTTCGAAGACTATATCTAATTCAGAGCTTTTGTTTTTGTATTCTTGCTCAAGAGTAGTTTCAGTTCCAATAAAAATTGTCGTACTGCCTATAATATTGCCAGGGATAATATCTGTAACCGAATCGCCAATAGTAAATAATTGATTTGGAGATATATTGTTAGAAGTTAGATGGTCTGGAGATAAATAATTGGGGAAATTATAATCAAATTTCAATTCATCTAATATCTCAACAAACATTTCTAATTTTGGCTTTCTTCGTGGATTATTTTCGGTGGCTAAAGCAGTGCAATATTTAATTAAATCAAAGCTATGATTTGTATTTGATCTTAATTGTTCTTGCATAAAATTATGCAGATTAATCAAATCAAGCTCAGTCATTATTTTTTTGCCCACACCCTGCTGATTAGTTACAACAGTTGTAATGTATTCATCGCGTTTCAAATTACTAAACAACTCAAAAAAACCATCATTAAATATAAACTGATTAGTTTCTTTGACATAATCTCCAAAAAGTCTTTTATTTATAACTCCATCTCTGTCAAAAAATACTAATTTCATTTGAATTTAAATAAATAGATTGAACTGAAAAAATTGATTAAGTTGATTAAAATTCGTAAAATAAGCGAAAAGTGAGTTTGATTAAATAATATAAAAACTGAAGATAGTATAATCACCAAAAATACTAAATACCTAAATCATCCAAGATTTTTTGTAGATCTGTATAAACTCTATCCCACGAGAGATTATCTTGTATATGCAATTTAGCATTAATACTTATATCTTCATATTGTTCTGGATTTTTGAGAACTTGAATACATTTATCAGCCATTTCGTCATCATTATTAGCTAATAACAAATTGATGTTATCTTTTCCATTAATGCCCTGATTTCCAATCGGCGTGGTAATCACAATACAGCCACTCGCCATTGCTTCAATAATTTTATTTTGAATTCCAGAACCACCATAATGTGGGTGAACAAACAAAAGATTAGATTGATAATAATCTTTTACATCTTTTACATTTTCGTAGATTTCTATATTTTTACTCTTTAGAGACTTTATATAATTATTTGCGTGTTTACCAACAATTTGCAGCTTTATACTTGGGTCAAATTCTATTACTTTTGGAAGTATCTTTTCTACAATTCTACGTATCATTAATTCATTGGCATAAACGTCCAATTTACCAACAAAAATTATGTTTTTTCTTTCAAAATAATTTGAAGATTGGTAATTTTCAATATCAGTACCATTTGTAAGTAATTTATAGTTTTTATAATTACTACCATTTTTCATACTTTTAATATCGAAATCACTTACGAGTGTAGTAACATCAAAATAATTGACAATATTAGGCTCAAATTTCTCTAATGTTTTGGATTCCCAGAATCTTACTAATTTCTGCAGTATATTTTTGGAATTTTTGAAAGACCTGTGCATATAAACTCTACGACAATCTTCGGCAATAAGCATTTTTTTAATGCTTTTTCCTTGTAGTTTAGATTTTTGGTCAATCAATTCCAAAGTTTTTTTATTTGCAATATAATTCGCTGTTCTCATAAAAAAGGAAACAACTAAATCAACGTCATTATTTTTGATATAATTATTTACTGCATCTTGAAATTCTGAATTATAATAGAAACTGATTTCTAATGGAACAAATTTTAGTACACCCAAAGCAGAATACAAGCCTTGACTTACTGCATTTAATTTAAAATAAGTAACATCAACGCCAATCTCTTTTAGCTGGTCCAAAATCTCTGAATTATAGTCACTGCCATGATAAAAAGCCAATAGCTTAACATTATACTTAGTACATAAATACTTAAGTAAATGAAAAGACTTGAGCCTATCACCACCAATTAATGGAAGTGGATATCTCGGAGCCAAAAATAATATTGTCTTTTTATTATTCATTATAGCAATATACTACAATTTTTACATTTTATTAATTTAAAAAAAAAATATTTCCAAACTTACCTAAATAATCAATTAATTTCAATAAAACCATTAAATATTATACCAGATATATAAACATCTTGTATATGGTTAACACCAAAATGATAAAATAAGTCTAAATAATTGTCAATATCCAACACTAAAAAATCAGCTTTTTTCTCAACTTCAATGGAGCCAACTTTATCCGACAATCTTAAAGAATAAGCCGAATTTAATGTAGCAGCAGTTAGACACTCTTCTGCCGACATATTCATATTTATTGCTGCCAAATTCATTATAAATTGCATATTTTCAGTATAGCAAGACCCTGGATTACAGTCTGTTGCTAAAGAAACTATTACATTGCTTTCTATTAATTTTCTTGCCGGAGCATAAGGCAATCTAATAAAATATGCAGTACCGGGTAATAAATTAGCTACAGTTTGATTTTTGTAAAGTGATTTTATACTTTCATCAGAAATATATAACAAATGGTCAACAGAAACTGCCCCTTTATTTGATGAGTATCCCGCTGCTTCTACATTTGCCAATTCATCACAATGTGCTTTTATTGGTAATCCAAGTGATAAAGACTTATCAAAAATCTTTTCAGCATCAGCATTAGTAAAATAACCTTCATCAATAAAAATATCACAATAATCGGCTAAATTATTTTCAACAATATAAGGCAACATTTCATCAGTAATAATTTTTATGTATTTTTCTCGACCTTCTGTGCTATTTTTATATTCAACTGGAAAATCGTGTGCACCCATAAAAGTAGAAATAACATTTATATCCAAATCATTGTCATTCAATATATGTTTTATATTTTGAATTGCTTTGAGTTGTTTTATTTCACCTTCAAAATCAAGCGAATATCCTGATTTTATCTCGATTGTTGTAGTTCCATATCCTATCGCACTTTCTAATAGCTTAATTCCGTTTTTTGTCAATTGCTCAATACTTGCATTTCTTGTTGCTCGGACAGTTGTTTGTATTCCACCGCCACTTTGAGCAATTTCTTTATAAGAGGCACCAGCTAATCTTTTACCAAACTCTTCACTTCTATCACCAGCAAAAACGATATGAGTATGTGAATCTACGAACCCAGGGACGATAGTTTTGCCAAAAAGGGATTTCGTATTTTTGATATTCAGTTGATTATCTGCAATAAATTTATAAGCATCATTTGTTGTACCGACAAATCTAAACTTATCATCAAATACAATTGCACCATCTTCAATTACATTTATATTATTCATATCCTTACCGAATTTGAATAACTGTTTTTGATTATCTATACAAACTAAGGTGCTTATATTTTTAAAAAGATTCATTTATCTATTTTTGTATTATTTCTTAAGTTATTTTGAGAGAATTATTTCAAGTAATTTATTTTAAGTAATTTATTTTACAAATATTCATTTTTGTTTTGCAATTTTAATTCAGAAACAATTTTTTTGACATCTTGCGCTTTATCTTTCGGACAAATCATAATTACATCGTCTGAATTTACAATTATAAGGTCATCAATACCAACGATAGCAATCATTTTGTCATTGGAATAATTATAGATGATATTACCTTTTGATTCAATAGTAAGATTATTCCCTTTGACAGCATTATCTCCGACTTTTTCTAAGTACTTCTCTACACTATCCCAACTCCCAAGATCGTCCCAATTAAAATTAGATTTAATTACATTTACATTTTTTGTTTTTTCTAATAATCCAAAGTCAATAGAAATATCGGGCATCTGGGCAAATAAATCAGAAGTAAGTTTTACTCCTTGCAAAAGACTATCTTGAGATGAAATAATCTCACACATAGAATTAATTTTGCCACCAACTTCATTCAAATTATTTTCTAATTCTTGATTAAAGTACTCTATATTATAGAAAAACATCCCACTGTTCCATAAGAAATTACCTTGTGTTAGATAACTTTTTGCAGTTTCTAAGTTTGGTTTTTCTTTAAATGAATTTACTATAAAGTTTTCTACTGTTTCTGTTTTATTAGCTTCACCAACTATATTAATTGAATTAATTGAATTAATTGAATTAATTGAATCTACATCGTTTTCAATCTTCTCACCTAATTCGATGTAACCAAATCCAGTTTCGGGACTTGTTGGAGTGATACCAATGGTAACAATTGAATCATTAAAAGCAGCAAAATTTAGTGCATTATTTACATCATCTTGAAATTTTTGGACAGGTGTCATAATATGGTCTGAAGTCAGAACGGCAGTAACAATTTTAATATTTTTGTTAGCTTGGATTTGACTTTTGAATTTAGATAAAATTACAGAAGAAGCAAGTGCCAAACAAGGAGCTGTATTTCTTTTGTGCGGCTCTGCTATAATGTTTTCTTCTGGAATTGTTTTGACAATAGATTTGATTTTATCTAAAATTTTTTCTCCAGTGATAATAAATATATTTTCACTTGGAATTATACCCAAAATCCTATCAATACTTTCTTCGAGCATTGTTTTATCTGGGTTAATTAATTTTAATAATTGTTTGGGATTTGTTTGTTTGCTCAAGGGCCAAAATCTTTCTCCAGAACCACCTGCCATAATTATAGCAGTTTTTATTACATTATTTTGAATATTCAAATTATTCAAGTCATTTAAATTATTTAATATTTCCAATTTCTGTCATTTGTAAAAGTAAAAAAATCAATTTAAGAAAATTTGAATTTACATAAAAATTTTAAGAAATTAATTTGCATTTGTTAAAGAAATATTGAATATTTTTAAATTATTATGCTGCAGATAAAATCCCACTAATGGTAACATTATAAAATAAAATGGTATGAAGTAATTACCTCCAAAATATGCAGAGAATAGAGCATAACTCAAAAAAGCAGAATAACCAAACAGACAACTAATCAATACTAAATACTGCTGCTGAATGATAGAGTATGAATTTAATTCCAAGATACTATTATCTCTAACTTTGTTCTTAATTACGATATTTATGAATTTCCAAAAGCCAACTAACATCAAAATACCGATTAAGCCAAAAGAAGCAGCAAAACTAATGTATGTTCTTTTTCTTGATAAATTAAAAATCAGATTTTCGATAGTTGGTAGCCAAACATAATTAGGAGTATCAGAAACAATAAAATTTCTAATAATATAATTTACTAAAAAATAAATAAACAGAATAGCCAAAATATAGAATAATTTCTTGATTGGTGAAAATTCACTAAAAATAAAAATTACAACGAATGCTGGTAATAAAAGAATTGCTGATTCTTTTGTGAGAATTGCCAAAATAAAAAATATTACAGAGTAACTTAATTGTTTATTAATTAAAAAGTATAGTAATGAGTATATACTTGCACCAAATAAAACAGCAAACATTGGATCAATTAAGCCAGTTGTGGAATAATAAAAAATTGGAAACGAAAATACATAAAGTGAAAGTAATATTTTCTTAATTTTGGAGCTAAACTTCAATAAATTGAATATTTGCAAATATATCCAAACACTAATAACATTAGATAATAAGTTAAGCACATTAATTGAAGTTAAAGCATTAAAGGGCAAAATTGACGCTAAGTATGTTGGCAAAACTCTATATAAATATGGTGCATCAGCATACTTTAGATTTGCTTCACCTCTTATTTTTTTGACAACATCAACATAAGCCATATCATCAGAAAAACCTATAACTCCTTTGTTGATTTTATTTTCATTTACGTAAGTAATTTTGGACAAACCAAATAAATCTTGTTTATTAAATCTTGGCAAACAAACTAAAATAATTATGAAACTAAAAATAAAAAACAACTGTTTATCTGACTTTTTATCTGTCAAAATTTTATTTAATAACATATAATAAATATATTAAAATTTATAAACAAATAATTTACTAAAAAATATTTTACTTTAGTTACTTACACTACTAATGTTAATAAATTGCTTCTGTTATTTGTAAAAAAATGAGATTTTCGGGCATTATCTCAATTGAAAAAATACTCTAAATAACAAAAACCTAAGGAAGCGAATAACAACTATTCCTCCACTTAAACGTGTAGTTAATTGAAAAAAACTGCACTCAATTACACTCTTTTCCGCTGCACTGCTCCCATTAATTAGGACACTTTATAATTTGCCAGTTTTGGGAAGTTTGTGGTGGTTTATTGATAAATATCGCCACTATTCTCTATACTATCAATATGTAATTCTATTGCTTCTTTGATTAATTCAATTACTTCTAATTCCGTTTCTACGCATTGCCACACGAGTATCATAACCAAAGTTACCAAAATCAAGGTAGTTACCGTCTGCGTTCATTTCTCTATCCTGTTCGTGAGTACCATTATAGCCGTATCTGCTAGTGCTACTCCGCCAGCTCTTATCACCTACCAGCATACCATAAGGATAATATTCATTCTTAAAATAAGATTCATAATATCTTATATATAATTAAAACATCTATAATTTGTTTTGAGTAACCATAAATGCAAAATATTAATTGTATAATCATTATAATTAATAAAATTATTTTTTCTAAAGATTTGAGTTTTTTACGTCTCCAAATATAATAGAGAATGCTATTTGAGAAGTATAGAAAATACATTGTAAATCCAGTTATATACCATATTAAATTCTCAAAAAAATCCATTTTGGTTACGAATGTGTTTATACTCTTATCTAGAACTTCAAATATACAAATAAGAATAATAAATGTAATCCAAGTATAATAAAGAATTTTATCTATCATTTTAATTGTCTCCAAATTATTAATTAACTATTTTGTATCTTTATTTTGATTTAAAGAATATCCTTAAAATATAAATACAAATTGAATAGAAAACTAAAATAAAGAAAAGATAATGTTTCAAAATTGATAAATTTTAATATCTCATTACTTGATTTATGAATTAACATATCCTTAAATAAAAAATAATCAGGGAAATGTGGAAGAATTTCTTTTTTTAATAATTTTAAAAACTCTGGACTTCTCATATTTATTCCTTTAATTTATTTTTTATCTTGAGTTGGTTTAATTTCTTTAATTTTATCTGTTCCAACATTATCTTTTGTTTTTTGAATTTGTTTATTCGTAACCTTAGCATTACCGGTTTTTAAATCATAAACTTTACCTGCCGCAGACTTATTAGGATCTCCTACAAAAATATTATTTGTTATGTCTTCTTTCAGTTTTATTATTGCCTTATCATTTTTATCTCGCCTATTTTCTTACTTCCAGTTATACTGTCTGGTTGTGGAGAAGCTTTACCTGATTTAATATTCCAAATTATTATAGAATCTGTTGGTAAATAAAAAAAAGGGTAACTTTCAATTATATTTTTATAACCACCATAGAAATAATAAGGTTGTTCTTTTCCATCGGCTAACGTATCCCTATCTTTTTTAATTTGCCAAGTTTTATTTAAAGTTTTGTCAATTGCCGTTTCTTCAAGGCAAATTATAAAATTATAATTTACATCTATCGAATCCCTATGTGTTATTTCTGGGTAAGAATACTCAGACCTCCAGAGTTCTTCTAACCAAACACTTTCAACATGAAAAGTGTCAACACCAAGAACTTCAATTACATTATTTGGTATTTTATATTCATATTTAAATACTTTTCTTAATTTAGATTCAGCAATACTTTCACTTGTACAACCGCCAATTTCTCTATTTAATAGGTGTAAAATTACTACTGGTCCACAATAATAAACTAATAAGATTAAACTAAGCAATATTAATGCAAACTTTATTATTTTTTTCATTTTTTTA
>Ga0209702_10000967_pt1 | contig 58472 bp, 53 predicted proteins | sample FRY01_FD_187210 | JGI IMG/M metagenome (GOLD analysis project Ga0209702, IMG submission 187210) | Freshwater microbial communities from Lake Fryxell liftoff mats and glacier meltwater in Antarctica - FRY-01 (SPAdes) (version 2) | ecosystem: Environmental > Aquatic > Freshwater > Ice > Glacier...
ATATACCGTTAAAGAGGTCAAAGGTGCCTCGGTCGCCGAACGATGTGATCATATACCGAGATTAACGGATTCCCGGCATTCATGCAACGGCTAAAAAGGGCTTGTAACGCCGACGGCATGGGCGCGCGCTGTTTGCGCGTCCCATTTGCCCGACCTTGTTATATGCCTTACGGACTGCGAACAGCATAGTATGAAACACGCCTCAATATTTTCGTTTTACGTACGGTGAACTTGACCCGGTTGCCCGCAGAAACACCGTAGATTTCCATGTAGATTGATTTTCCATTATCTAAGCGAACATTGGCAGATGTAGTCGCCGCAAGACTACGATAACCAGTTGGAGTCGGAGCTATGGAAATTACAGTTCCCCAGATCGTTTCACCCGTGGACATTGGGTTATCAAAATGGGCTACAGCAAAAATTGATCCCGCAGCGATTAGGATAGCAGCGGCCATCTTCATGAAAATTCTATCTGTCGTTTCGAATGATTCCACAATCAGTGAACAGCTTCGGGCATATAACGCCTCAAGCACCGGCGGCGAAACCGCGCAGCGGTTTTGTCGTCCGCGTGGCTTGACTTGTTATGTTTCTGAGACGACACTAACATGTGTACACATATACATTTTATACACATGGAGCTGGCTATGCGAACTAACATTGTCATTGATGACCAACTTATGGCTGAAGCCCTTAAGGCTACTGGATTGAATACCAAGAAGGAAGCCGTAGAAGAAGGACTAAAACTCTTGGTGAGACGGAATAGACAACAAGAAATTAGGAAGCTAAGAGGAAAACTAAAATGGGAGGGTAATCTTGAAGAAATGAGAGGTGGGGCGTGATATTGGTCGATACAAGCGTATGGATTGACTATTTTAATGGCACTGAAAATCGTTTTACCGACGCGCTGGACTCCGCGCTTGATGAAGGGATCGTTGCTATTGGAGATCTAATATTTCTTGAAATTCTCCAGGGATTTAAAAGCGACCGAGAATATACACGGGCACGCACAGTTCTTGAGACGCTGGATCAGTACGAGATGTTTGGCCACAGCATGGCTCTCAAATGTGCAGAGAATTACCGAACCCTAAGGAAAAAGGGCAAAACCATTCGAAAAACTACAGACGTGATCATTGCGACATTCTGCATAGAAAATTCGCTGCCATTGCTTTTTAGTGACCGAGACTTTATTCCGTTCGTGGAAAATTTAGGCTTGGCCGCCGTGATTAAGGAAACATAACGCTTGCCGCAGCGGCGGCGAAACCGCGCAGCGGTTTTGCCGTCCGGCCCCGTAGGGGCGAACTGCCGGTTCTTGTTAAGTGCCTTTGTATACACTAGAACGGTGCGCGACCTTAACAACTTGAATGATAAGCTCCGCGTCACGTACTTCGTAAACAATTCGATAGACTCCTTGCCGAACTCGATATCGCTCTTGGGCGGAAAGCTTCACTGTACCCTCCGCTCTTGGATTTTCGGCGAGCGTCTCTATTTTTTCAAGTATGCGCTTTACATCAGAATTTGGAATGTTACGAAGATCTTTTGCAACAGATTTTTTAAACGTGACGCTATATTTTTCCATGTTTTTTCAAATCATTCAGTAGCGCTTCATAACTGATTTCATTTTCGTTGTCGCGCTCTGAGAACGCAGCCAAATCTTCTTGATCTTCATTCATCAGGAGACGAACCGCTTCATCAATGAGTTCAGAAATAGACAGATGAGAGGAAGCAGCTTTCATTTTTAGAGCCTGATGAATCGCTGGCTCAAAATATATGGTGGATCGCTTTGATAGATTACTCATAAATGAGCCTCGTATAACGTTATAACATCATAACGTTACAATGTTGTGATGTCTAGAGGGCATTTAACGCCAAAAGCATGCGCGCGCGTCAGCGTGTCGCTTGCCTTTTCTTGTTACTGATGCAGCTGGATGACCCTGCCACGGAGACAGAAGCCTGAGCGCCAGCGAAGGCCTTTGCGTGAACGAAGCTGACGGGCTAACCGAATGCACGTTTAATGAAGCTCCTTGCAACAGCGTGACCGAACGAAACCGTTGACCCAGATACTACGCCAGAATTCTCTACCGGACTACCCACCTAGAACTGGCACGAACCTGAAGGAAACAACGATGCTCACGCACCAATGTTGTTCGCGAACGCCGCTCAGTAACGCTTCAAGCTGCGGCGCGGCGCGACGCGTCCGTCAGCCTTGACTTGTTATACACCGGTCTTCGCATTACTGATAACCATTTGATGCTCAGGCTTAATGGGCATAACCCTAAACGGGCTAACATTTGCGCCACCCGTATTTCCCTCAGGGACAAGACCGATGGCGGTTTTTGTTGCGGCTCCTAAGATGCGAAATGTTTGGCCGAAACACTCCTTGGGCTGGCTATTACGAATAGCCCACCGCAACATCAGGGCATGGACCGTAACATGCCAATAGGTAGATTCTTGGCCGATGACATGAGCATTTTCAAGATGACGGAACTCAGTGCTTATATTTCCAGATTCCTTAGCTCGTGTTGCAAGAGCCAATTCTGCTTTTACAAACCGGGTGATATTCTTTGAAAAACGACTAAACATGTAGACATCCTGTAGGTGTATAACGCTCACGTAAAGTGCGCACTGTAAGCGCGTCACCTTTCACGTACTTGTTAAGCGGCCGACACATTGATCTTTACGCCAAGTGAATGAAGAACTTTTTGCACTGTCTCATACCTTGGTTTTGCGCCTGGCGCGAATGCCTTATATAAACTTTCCCGACCCAAGCCAGATTCTTCCGCAATGGCAGACATGCCTCTGGCTTTCGCAACATGACCAATCGCGGCAAGGAATACACCGGGATCATCTTCTTCAAGTGCAGCAGAAAGGTACTCTGCAATTGTTTCTTCACTATCGAGATAGGCACTAGGGTCAAACTCGGTTATTTTGATCATGTCGGTTACTCCGTTCTTAGTTCAGCCATAATTCTCCGAGCATGAGCTATGTCCTTGCTTTGGCTCGACTTGTCTCCACCACAAAGAAGGAGAAGCACCAGACCAGACTTACGAGTGTAATAAATTCGAAAACCTGGCCCAAAATGTATTCTAAGTTCATGCAAGCCAAAGCCCAATGATTTCGAATCCCCAGTATTTCCTTGCCGCAGCGACTCAATTCGGACCAATAATTTTGCAGTCGCCCTACTGTCTTTCAGTTTGGAAAGCCATTTTGCAAAGTTGTCTGTCTGCTGAACTTGATACATTTACGAAGTGTATCCTAATAGATACAAACCTGCAACCCGCTCGATATCTAGGAAGGCCGCTTAACGCTTGCCGCAGCGGCGGCGATTAGCGCGTCCAGCCGAAGGCGAACTTTGATTGACTTGTTAACCCTAGCCACAACAGAATTCCCACGCTGCTTCCCTTGCATAACCTTTCATTGGATAATTTGGGTGTGGTAAGAAGCTAATTTTAACTCCAGAATTAAGCGTGGCCTTAATTGCGGTATATGTAACTTTTGAAGTTCCTCTTTCATATTTAATATCAAGCATTTCTGATGATTTAATTCTGCCATTTTTCAGAAGAGAGTCACGTAGCTTGCTTGAGAAACAAAGTATTGAAGATGGGTTTAATATGCCAACCAACTGCTCAAAAATAGGCTCGCACAGATCAATATCTCTTTGTGTTATCTGAGACTCTTTTTGCGACCTAAAAAGGCAGTAGTTTGATTGCGTTATTTTCGATAAAAAATCTTCACCGAAGTATCGTCTGCAATATGGAAATATCCTAGATAGAGATCCAACATCTTCCGTTAAGAAGTTGGTTTTTTTAATTTCTTTTTGGGGACTGTAATCCTCACCTTGTGAAGCCCCCCAATTAAAACCAATTACTAGAGGGCCTTCTTTTTCAAGTGTGGTAGAAACCAAGGAATAGGACCAGTGATGCCCATTAATTAAACAATACTCTTTTATATCTGAGCCTGAAAAGACCTCTCCTAACTCACTTAATAGTTTTGATAGCTCAGCTTGCATTATGACTTCCTTGTGGGTTAACAGTTAAGTATGAGGAATCGGTCAGACACCCCAATTCCATATAAAGTAATTTTCATTCACCGATTTAAAACAAATATTCCAAAGATAACAACCACTTCCGCTAGTGGAGTCATTGCCAGGCGTAGATACATGGAATTTTTGAGAGCAAGAACTCATCATTTCCAGCCAGAGTTTCTGAAGGTTAATACTGGAAAGTTTCGTAAAATCAAACTCTTAGCTGCCCCTTATCTTTCGTCGCAGATAATTCCGTTGAAAAATCGCCTTGAAAAATACAGATTCTCATATACTGTATATATATACAGCATATGAATAGGCGCGCAACGTGGACGATATTCGCCCGGCAATTCCTTCTGGCTCACAACGGTTTATCCATTGTCTTCAACGCAGTCTGCGGGACAAGGGTTATGCCTACCAAACCGAAAAAACCTATATTCACTGGATAAAGCGTTTTGTCGTTTTTCACAAGAAGCAGCACCCGAAAAGTATGGGCGCGCAGCACATCAACCAGTTCCTCAGCTCTCTGGGGCATGATCGGCATTGCTCTCCTGCCACGCAGCGTATCGCGCTCAATGCAATCATTTATCTGTATCGCAAGCATCTGCAGATAGAACTGGAGCCGTTAGACTTTGAAAAGGCTCCTCAGCGGCGGCGTTTGCCTGTGGTACTCACTCATGCAGAGGTGAAAAGTGTTTTTGAGCACCTACATGGCAAGCACCGGCTTATGGTGGAACTTCTTTACGGCTGTGGTCTGCGCTTGAATGAGCTGCTGTCTCTGCGGGTGAAAGATCTGGACTTCGAGCTTTCCACAATCACTGTACGTTCCGGAAAGGGCGACAAAGACCGAGTCACCCTTATGCCACAAAGTCTGAGAGAGCGCCTGCAATTACAAATAGAAAGTACTGCTCTACTACACCAGCAAGACCTCCGTGACGGCTATGGAGAGGTCTATATGCCGAACGCGCTGGCTAGAAAGTATCCCCGCGCTGCACGCGAAATCGGCTGGCAGTTTTTGTTCCCTGCCACCAGTATCGGGCGCGACCCGCGCAGCGGTGAGTTACGACGCCATCATCTACACAACACCACCCTGCGAAAATCCATCGGGCACGCCCGACGCAAGGCGGGCATCACTAAGTCCGTAAAGTGCCACACTTTCCGTCATAGCTTCGCCACGCGTTTACTACAGCAAGGCTACGACATCCGCACTATTCAAAAACTACTAGGCCACAGCGATGTCCGCACCACAGAAATTTACACCCATGTATTGGGCCGTGGTGCTATGGGTGTCATCAGTCCGGTTGATGGCTGACCATGTCCTACGCCGAACTCCACTGCCTCAGCTGCTACAGCTTCCTGCGCAGCGCTTCCCACCCCCATGAACTGGTGGAGCGCGCCGCTGCGCTGGGTTATTCGGCGCTGGCTATCACCGACGAGTGTTCTTTCGCCGGCATTGTGAAGGCGCATGTGACGGCAAAGAAACTGGGCCTGCAATTGATCATCGGCAGTGAACTGCTGCTGGAGGAAGGGCTGCATCTTGTCGTGCTGGTGCCATCACGGCAGGCCTATAGCGAACTGTCTGGCCTTATTAGTATGGCGCGTAGGCGCAGCCCCAAGGGTGAGTACCGGGTGGCGCTGCGGGATGTCATTTTTCATCTCAAACGCTGCCTGCTGATCTGGTTGCCCCGCTGCGACGACGAACACAGTCACGCCTACGGCTTGCAACTGAAGCGCCTGTGCAAGGACCGCCTGTGGCTAGGCGTGAGCCACCTGCTCGGCAATAACGAAGTACAGCGCTACCTTGAGCTGCAAGGGCTGGCGCAGGAACTGGGCATCCCAATGGTGGCCTGCGGCGACGTGCGTATGCATGTTGCCACGCGCAAACCGCTGCACGATGTACTCACCGCGCTGCATCACAACACCAGTATCGCGCAGTTGGGCAAACGGCGTCTGGGCAATAGCCAGCAACATCTGCGCACACTGGAGAAATTGCAACGCCTCTACCCTCCCGCACTGCTGGATGAAACGTTGCGCATCGCCAACCTGTGCCATTTCAGCCTGGACGAATTGCGTTATGAGTATCCCGAGGAAGTGGTGCCGCCAGGCTACAACGCCAACTGTTACCTGCGCGAGTTAGTGGCGCAGGGCTCTGCCGTGCGCTGGCCGCAGGGTGTGCCTGCTGAAGTACAACAACGTATCGCCACCGAGCTGGCACTGATAGAGGAACTCAACTACGAGTACTATTTTCTCACCGTATACGACATCGTGCGCTTTGCCCGCGCCCGCGACATTCTGTGCCAGGGACGTGGCTCGGCGGCTAACTCGGTGGTGTGTTACTGCCTGTTCATCACTGAAGTATCACCCGATCAAATCTCGCTGCTGTTCGAGCGCTTCATTTCACGCGAGCGCGACGAGCCGCCGGATATCGATGTGGACTTTGAGCACGAGCGACGCGAGGAAGTCATTCAGTACATCTATGAAAAGTACTCCCGTAAACGCGCAGCGCTCGCCGCCACAGTGATCACCTACCGCTCGCGCAGCGCGGTGCGCGACGTGGGCAAAGCACTGGGGCTGGACCCTGTGTTCGTGGATGATCTGGCCAAATCCATGGCCTGGTGGGATCGCACGACAGACCTGGCCAAACGCTTTGAAGAACAGGGCGTCAGCGGGCACAGCAGGCAGGCAGAACTATTTTATTCGCTGGTGCAGCAGATACTGGGTTTTCCCCGGCACCTGTCGCAGCATGTGGGGGGGTTTGTTATTACACGCAGCCCTATCTCCACCCTGGTGCCGGTGGAGAATGCCAGTATGGCTGATCGCACGATCATTCAGTGGGACAAGGAAGACATCGAGTCCATGGGCCTGCTCAAGGTGGATGTGCTGGCGCTGGGCATGCTGTCGGCTATCCGTAAGAGCCTGCAGATGGTGAATCGCTACTGCCCCACCATTAAAACTGTGAGTGACATCCCGAAGGAGGATGCGTCCACCTACCGCATGTTGCAGCAGGCCGACAGCCTCGGGGTGTTCCAGATCGAGTCGCGCGCGCAGATGTCGATGCTGCCGCGGCTCAAGCCCAATTGTTTTTATGATCTTGTCATTCAAATCGCCATTGTGCGCCCCGGCCCAATACAGGGCGACATGGTGCACCCCTACCTACGGCGCAAGGCGGGGCTGGAGGCAGTCACCTACCCCAGCGAAGACATCAAGGCGGTGCTGGAGCGCACTCTGGGTGTGCCTATTTTCCAAGAGCAGGTGATCAAGCTGGCGATGGTGGCCGCGGGCTTTTCCGGCGGCGAGGCAGACCAACTGCGCCGCGCCATTACCAACTGGGGCAAGAACAGCAAGCTGCTCACCTTCGAGAAGAAGCTCACCCACGGCATGATCGAGCGTGGCTACAGCGAAGATTTCGCCCACCGCCTGTTCGAGCAGATCAAGGGCTTTGGCGGTTATGGTTTTCCAGAATCGCACTCCGCCAGCTTCGCACTGCTGGCCTATTTCTCTGCCTGGCTCAAGCGCCATCATCCGGCGGCGTTTTTTGCCGGCCTGCTCAACAGCCAGCCGATGGGGTTTTACAGCCCCTCGCAATTGATTCAGGATGCGCGCCGCCACGGTGTCGGCGTGTTGCCTATCGACGTTAACCACAGTGACTGGGATCACCAGTTGCTGGGCCGGCAGTTGCCGAGTCAGGGCTCGGCGCAAAATCCCCAACCGACACTGCGGCTGGGCTTGCGTCTGGTGAGAGGACTGAGTCGCGAGGGCGCGCAGCGCGTGGTAGAAACGCGGCAACGCCAGCCGTTTCGCCAGATCAGCAACTTGCGCCAGTGGGCCGCACTGGACAAGCGCGACATGGAGGCGCTGGCAGATGCCGATGCACTGCAATCGTTGAGTGGTCATCGCCATCAGTCGCAGTGGCAGATCATGGCGCTGGAGTCACCCAAGCCTTTGCTGCGCGAAGAGCAATATCAGGCCGCCAGCTACTTCGATGACGGTGTGCAGTTGCCAACGCCCCAGATAGCCGAGGAAGTGCTCTCGGACTACCGCGCCACCGGCCTCACCCTGCGCGCTCATCCCATGAGCCTGCTGCGCGATCGCTACCCGTTCAATCGCTGCAAGCGCCACACCGATCTGGCCGCGATGGGCAACAAGCGTTTCGTGCGCATCGCGGGCCTCGTCACCTGCCGCCAACGTCCCGGCACCGCCTCAGGCGTGCTGTTCCTCACACTGGAAGATGAAACCGGCAACAGTAATATCGTGGTGTGGAAACGCACGCAGGAACATTTTCGCCAGGCGCTGATGGGCGGAAAGTTGTTGTTGATAAAGGGCATTGTGGAGACCAAGGACAACGTCATCCACGTGATCGCCGGCGCCCTGTACGACTACACCAACGAGCTGGAACAGCTGCGTGTGCAGTCGCACGATTTCCACTGACGCAGGCAGCAAAAGCCTACAACGGCGAACGCCCCTTATTCGCGGCAATACGCATACGCAATGCATTGAGCTTGATGAAGCCCTCCGCATCGGCCTGATTGTAAGCGCCGGCATCCTCCTCGAAGGTAGCCATGCTCTCGTCGAACAGGCTGTCATTTGACTGACGACCCACAACGATCACATTGCCCTTGTAGAGTTTGAGCCGCACCTTGCCGTTGACCACGCCCTGTGATTCGTTGATGGCGGTTTGCAGCATCTTGCGCTCCGGCGACCACCAATAACCGTTATAAATCAGCTTGGCATAGCGCGGCATTAGTTCATCTTTGAGGTGTGTCACTTCCCTGTCCAGGGTGAGCGACTCGATCGCACGGTGCGCCTTTAGCAAGATGGTGCCGCCGGGAGTCTCATAGCAGCCACGGGCCTTCATACCCACGTAGCGGTTTTCGACGATATCGGCGCGACCGATACCATTGGCTCCGCCAACCTTGTTGAGGTGCGCGAGCAGGGTCGCGGGGCTCATGGCCTCGCCATTGACGGCCACCGGGTCGCCGCACTCAAAATCCAGATCGATATAGGTCGCTTCATCCGGTGCGGCCTCGGGGCTCACGCTCCAGCGCCACATCTCCTCTTCAGGCTCGTTCCAGGGGTTTTCCAACTGATCGCCCTCGAAGGAAATGTGCAGCAGGTTGGCATCCATGGAATAGGGGGATTTCTTTTGTGCATTGGCAAAATCCACCGGGATATTGCGGCTCTTGCAGTAGGCCATCAGGGATTCTCTGGACGTCAGGTCCCATTCACGCCAGGGGGCAATCACTTTGATGCCGGGCTTGAGGGCATAGGCGCCGAGCTCAAAACGCACCTGGTCATTGCCCTTGCCAGTAGCGCCATGAGAGATGGTGTCGGCGCCGGTCTCGTTAGCAATTTCAATCAGGCGCTTGGCAATCAGGGGACGCGCAATAGACGTGCCCAGCAGGTACTCGCCCTCATAGATCGTATTGGCGCGAAACATGGGGAAAACGAAATCGCGCACGAACTCCTCGCGCAAATCATCGATGTATATTTCCTTAACACCCATCGCCTGTGCCTTGGCGCGCGCCGGCTCTACTTCCTCGCCCTGTCCGATATCGGCAGTGAAGGTCACCACCTCGCAGCTATAATTGTCCTGCAACCAACGCACAATAACCGAGGTGTCCAGACCACCCGAATAGGCCAGCACTACTTTATTTGTCTCAGGCATGTCACGCTCTCCAGCAAGGGGATGAAAAAAAGGCGCCCAGTTTAACGCCCGGCAGTGGCAATTCCCAGTCTGCACTGCCTGAAAATTGTCCAGCACCATACGGCCACGAATCCTTTTGTGATAGCATCTGCGCCTGCCTTTACTCCATAAGGATCCCCGTGATCGATCTGACGATTACCCGCCCCGATGACTGGCACGTGCACCTGCGCGACGGCGATGCCCTACAACAGACCTGCGCCGACATGGCTCGCTACTTTGGGCGGGCCATTGTCATGCCCAACCTCTCGCCACCTGCGGTGACGGTCGCGCAGGCGCTCGCCTATCGAGCGCGCATAATACAGGCAATGCAGGCTCTGCCGCGCCAGTTTGAGCCGCTGATGACCCTGTACCTCACCGATCAGACTGACGCCAATGAGATTCATCTGGCGGCCAAGACAGAGGGCGTGTATGCGGTAAAGTTCTACCCCGCTGGCGCTACGACCAATTCCGCCGCCGGCGTGAACAAACTTGAAGCTCTGTATCCAACGCTGGCCGCAATGGAAGAAGCAGACCTGCCATTACTCGTCCACGGCGAAGTCACTGATCACGAAATCGACATCTTTGACCGTGAGAAGGTTTTTATTGACCGCCACCTCGCACCGATCACACAGCGCTTCCCCGCGCTACGCGTCGTGCTGGAACACATCACTACCTCTGATTCCGTGGATTTTGTGAACGCCTCTGCAGATAACGTTGCCGCGACGATCACCGTTCATCACTTGCTGTTCAATCGCAATGACATGCTGGTCGGCGGTATTCGCCCGCATTATTACTGTCTGCCCATACTCAAACGTCACAGCCACCAGCAGGCATTACAGGCAGCCGCTGTTTCAGGCAATCCTAAATTCTTCCTCGGCACAGATTCTGCACCACACAGCACCGCCAGCAAGGAATCAAGCTGCGGTTGTGCCGGGGTGTACTCTGCCCACGCGGCGATAGAGCTGTATGCGGAGGTTTTTGAACAGTTGCAGGCATTGGACAAACTCGAAGCCTTCGCGTCGCATTTTGGGGCGGACTTCTACCGCCTGCCGCGCAACACAGACACCATTACGCTGCGCAAAAAAAGCTGGAAGGTGCCCGCACAGTATCCGCTGGGCACCTCCGCACTGACGCCGTTGCGCGCTTCACAGACGGTTGATTGGCAGGTTGTGGGCAGTGGAGAAGCACATGCCTGAACACCACATCAGCGACCGCTTCCGCGGCTTCCTGCCGGTGGTTATCGACGTGGAGACGGGGGGCTTCATCGCCAGCACTGACGCCCTGTTGGAAATAGCCGCGACCACTTTGCGCATGGATGAAAACGGAGTGTTGGAAGTACACCGCACCTACGATTTTCACGTGCAGCCTTTTGTCGGCGCCAATATCGAACAATCGGCACTGGACTTCACCGGCATAGACCCGTATCACCCGTTCCGCGAGGCAGTAGCCGAAGAGGCAGCACTGGAAGAACTGTTCACTGTCGTGCGCAAGGAAATGCGCGACCAGAAATGCACCCGCGCCATTTTGGTGGGTCACAACGCACACTTTGATGCCGGTTTCCTCACGGCCGCCGCAGAGCGCTGCGCGATCAAGCGCAATCCGTTTCACCCGTTTTCTTTTTTCGACACCGCCACGCTCTCCGGGTTAGCCTTTGGGCAAACAGTGCTCGCCAAAGCCTGCGCCGAGGCGGGAATTACGTTCGACAACAACGAGGCGCATTCTGCCGCGTACGACGCGGAACGCACCGCAGAACTGTTTTGTGACATCGTTAATCGCTGGAGGGAGTGTGGTGGCTGGATACCGGACTTCGGCTGATACGTCGGGCGAACAGTACTTACTCGTCCTGACCGCCAATCTGGTTTAAAACGGCCTGCAGCTCTGCCATCAGGTCGTCGATAGTGTCGATGCCGAGCCATTCGTATTTCAGCGCTTCATCCAAAGGCAGCAGCTGTAGCAATGTGTAGGCAACCTGCCAGGCATCGTTGTAATCCACACGCAGATTCATGCGCTCAACATGCGGATGCGTCTCCAGGCTACGCAATACGTCGAGCAATGGTAGCCAGGTTTCAGACAGCGGCGCCGATGTCATCGCGGGGTGCTGCTCTACTTGCCCCACCACCAGGCCGTTACTGCGTGTTTGCGTCTCAAAAAGATCAAAACGCTCGCCGCCCTCAATGGTGATGCCGAGCAGCCCATTGGGCAATTGGTCCCAATCGACAATCCGCGCGCAGGTGCCGTAATCGCCAAGCTCAGGGGACGCGCGGCCGCGCTGCGCAATTTCTGCGCCTTGGCGAATCCACACCACACCGAACGGGGTTGTTGACTTCATGGAATCGCGCACCAGATCCAGGTAGCGCGGCTCAAATATTTTTAGCGCCACGCGGCCGAAGGGCAGCAACACCCCGGACAGTGGAAACAGCGGTAACTCAGTCATCCTGGGGATCCTAAAGGCATTGGGTCGGGCACGCTTTGCACTTCGAGTTGCGCCAGTCTCGTCAGGGCCTGCTCGCGGTTATCGCCACAATATTCTTCCTCTGCCATGAACGCATCGCACACAGCGGGACGGCGCGGATCACCATGCAAGACGCAAAGCATGGCCGGACTCAGATGGACACACGGCACGCTGGCCGGTTTTCCGCCGGGCATACCGAAGAACGGTGTAGAAATGGAGATAGCGATACAGCAGGCACCACACCTTGTGCGGCACTGCATTAGCGACGCATCCCGCGCATTAAAGGATGATACTGGCCGCTACCTGTCACTGGGCCTGGCCCTCAGGGCCCAACGGTTGGAACACTATAATCAGACGCGGCAGCAGCAGTAACGCACCCAGTACCGCCGCAATCATCGCCAGCACCGTCAGCAGGCCGAAGTAAATACTCGGATTAAAATTGGACAAGGTTAGGGTAGAAAACCCGATCACCACCGTCAGCGTGGTGTAGTACATGGCGCGGCCAATACTGTTATGGCAGCGGTACATACTCAGGCGATAGTCCCGGTCCACCGCAAATTCCTTCATGAATCGATGCACATAGTGAATACAGTCATCGACGCCGATGCCGACCACAATGGCTGCAATCGTAATGGTCATGATATCCAGGGGTATGCCCACCAGCCCCATCACCCCCAAGACAATGCCGGCGGCCAGCGCATTGGGCGCCAGCGTGATTAGCGCGATTGGCACCGAGCGAAATAACAGCATGAACATCAAAAAGATCGCGCAGAACACCGCACCGAGTGTCAGTATCTGTGACCGAAACAAGCTTTGCAGAACATTGTTGTATAGCACCAGCATCCCGGTAAATTGCACACGATCAGGAGACAGCCCTAATGAACCCTCAAGCTCCTGGCGCACTTCGCGCAAAAATTCATCGCGGCGCAGGTCTTTGCTGGTTTCTTTCACACGCACAGTCAGCCTCGCCTGCTGCGTGTTCTCAGAGTAATAGGGGGAGACCATGAGCTTTTTCATGTCATCGGGGAAGCTCTTCTGCACAATCGCCAACTCCACACCACCGATGTCCTCACCCATAAGGTTCTTGACCACTGAGAATACCGTCGACAACGACAACACCTTGCCGGTTTCGGGCAGAGAATTAACGTAGTTATGAATTTTATCGAGTTCACGCATACCCGCCAGGCTAAACCAGTAGCTTGGCTTGAAACTGTCTTCCACACTGACAAAATCCACGTCACTGCCGAACTCATCGTCCCAATCGTCATCACCACCGGCAAAGGCATTATCGTTGCCCAACTGATCGTCTGCAGGCGTACCCTCTGCTGCGGCTACAGGAACATTCTCCAGGCCGGGAAGCGGAGTATCGTCAAGCGGCGGAGTGATGATGATATCGAGCGGAATCGTACCCCCGAGCATGGTGTCGAGCAGTTCCATGCCCTGATATATTTCCGTCGACTTGCTGAAGTAGTCGATGAATCGGTTTTCCACTTCGAGACGACTAATGCCCACCCCGGTCAGCACCACCACCAGCGCCGTCACCACCAGGATGCTGCGGCCATACTGATCGGTGATGCGCGCGAAATAACCCGTCAGCGCAGGGTCGCTGCCCGCGTGGCGATGCGCCCTACCCTCCGGCCAAACGAGCATCAAACAGGGCACTACGATAAACGCTGTTAGCAATGCAACGCACACACCTACTGTCATCATCCAGCCAAAATCGATCACCGGTTGAATACCTGACACCACCAATGACATAAACGCCACGATGGTCGTGATGCTGGTATAAAAACAGGGTACCGCCATCAGCCCCATGCTTTTTGACACGCGTTCGCGCACGTCACCGTCTGGCTGCTGCGCATGCAACTCGCGGTAGCGCACCACCAGGTGAATCACGATGGACAGTGTAATGATCAGCAACACCGCCACGAAGTTGGACGAGATGACAGTCATCCGCCAGTCCAACGCGCCCAGCAAGCCCAGCATCAGCGTCACTGTGACGCCGCAGGTCACGAGTGGAATCACCACCCAGCGCACGCGACGAAAAACTACTGCCATCACCACCGCCATAATACCCAGGATAGCGCTGCCAAAAACCACAAGATCGCTGGCCACGAAACTGACCATGTCGGCGGTAATCATCGGCACACCGCCGACGAAGAGGCGCGCATCGCCCCGGTATTGCGCCGCGATGTCGCGCACGTTTTGCACCAACAGTGCATCACGTTCTAACACAATCGACGAGCGCGCCCTAAAGGCGGCTTCAACTGCGCTCAACTCTGCGTCTTCGGCGGGGGATAACGTCTCTTTGCCGCGCTTGATACGCAGCGCTTCGCGTTGCTGTAATAGAGTGAAATAGCGCTCATCGCGCTCCAGATTGATCTGCACAGCACTGACGAGGCCGTCGCGACTGACCAGCAGGTCGGCATAGATCGGACTGGTAGTGAACTCACGCAACACCATATCCAGGTCGAGGCCAGGCTGTTGCAGCGTTGGCAGCGGGTCGCTGGCCGTCATATCCGACAGCGTTACCGGTGGGCTCTCCAGTAATGGCACATCCAAAATGGTGACGACACTCGACACGCCCCCCAGCGCACGCAGGGCCTCCGCCATCTCCTGCAACGGCTGCAGGGATTGCGGTGAAAGCAGCGGCGCATTGGGCTGCCACGTGATCAGCAGGAAATCTTCTGTGGCGTACTCTGTCGTGACCTGCCGGTAAAACTCCAATGAGGGGTCGCCCTGCAACATCAGCGAATCAGCGGATGCATCGAGTTTAATTTTACTCAGTTGTGTCGCCATACCCGCGGTAAGCAGCGCCACCAGTAGCAGGGACAGCCAGGGCCGCCGCAGGACCAACGCGTCGTAAACGGACATCCATTTTGGCTTCATAGGGGTGACGCGCCCTGCAAATGGTCCATAAGTTTTTGATGAATTCCGCCAAAACCGCCGTTGCTCATGATCACTACCTGATCACCCGGGCGCGCCTCTTTGGCAACCTGTAATACCAGCTCGTCGACATCGCTTACCACCGTCGCCGGCACCGGGCTTTCTGCCACCAGCGACTCCAGCGACCAGTCGATACCCGCGGGCTGAAACCAGTATATCCTGTCTGCCGCTGCCGTCGCCGCCATCAACTGACCGCGATGCTCTCCCATACGCATGGTATTGGAGCGAGGCTCTATCAGCGCTATCACACGGCCACTGTCGGCGCGCGCGCGCAGTCCTTGCAAGGTGGTAGCAATAGCGGTGGGATGGTGGGCAAAGTCGTCATAAACCGTCACACCGCCAGGACTACCCAGCACCTCAAGCCGGCGCTTAACACCTTTAAATTGTGCCAGTGCCGCGGCAGAAAATTCCGGCGCAACACCCACATGGCGCGCGGCGGCCATGGCCGTCAGCGCGTTTTCAACATTGTGCTGGCCACACTGGGACCAATTCACATCAATTGCTTGCCCTGCGCTGGGCAACACGCGAAACGCCGAGCCGTCATCTGCGAGTAATTGTGCGCGCCAGTCGGCCGCGCAGTCTTCACCAATGCCAAAGGACGTGACTGGCGTCCAGCAACCCATGGCAAGGGTTTCGTCAATCGCCGGCACACCGTGGCGATAGACGATAAGCCCCTCACCCGGCACACAGCGCACCACATGATGGAACTGCCGCTGTATCGCCGCCAGATCAGGAAATATATCGGCGTGGTCAAATTCCAGGTTATTGATGGCCAGCGTACGCGGGCGGTAGTGAACAAACTTGGAACGCTTGTCAAAAAACGCTGTGTCGTATTCGTCGGCTTCCACCACAAAGAAACTGGAGTCACCGCCGCGCGCCGAGACGCCAAAATTGCCAGGCACCCCGCCGATCAGAAAACCCGGCGCCATACCGGCATGTTCCAGTATCCAGGCCAGCATACTGCTGGTGGTGGTTTTACCGTGGGTGCCGGAGACAGCGAGCACCCATTTATCCTTTAATACGTGCTCTGCCAGCCACTGTGGACCGGAGGTATAGGGCAGCCCGCTACTCAAAAGGTATTCAACCAGAGGATTACCGCGTGTCATGGCATTGCCCACGACCACTGTATCCGGCTTCGGCTGCAGGTGCTCTGGCAAGTAGCCTTCCATCAGCTCAATGCCGGCTGCACGCAACTGTGTACTCATGGGCGGATATACGCTGGCGTCGGAGCCGGTCACCCGGTAACCCAACTCCCTGGCGAGCAGTGCAATACCGCCCATGAAGGTCCCGCAGATACCGAGAATATGAATGTGGCCTGTCAAAAAACCGCTCCTTTCAAGCAGCGCGCATAGTAGCATGGGTGTGACGAGGACCACAGTAACAGGGACAAAACGAGCGCTGCTGTCCACAAGCCGTCGTAATTGCCGTATCATCCCGCCACGCACAGACTAATATCATTAATTGACCGGGCCACGGACCGCGCCCGTCATCAGGAACGGACCAGCACATGCCAGCGAAGAACGCCTTCTACGCCCAGTCCGGTGGGGTGACTGCCGTCATCAACGCCACGGCCTGCGGCCTTATCGAAACTGCCAGAAAGAACCGCTCACAGATCGGCAAAGTCTACGCCGGACGCAACGGCATCATCGGGGCACTGTGTGAGGATCTGATCGACACTAGCAAGGAGAGCGCCAGCGCCATTCGCGGCCTGCTGACCACTCCCGCCGGTGCCTTTGGCTCTTGTCGGCACAAACTGCAGAGCCTGGAGGACAATCGGGCAGAGTATGAACGCCTGATCGAAGTCTTCAAAGCACACAATATCGGCTACTTCTTTTATAACGGCGGCGGCGACTCCGCGGACACCTGCCTCAAGGTCTCGCAGTTAAGCCAGACAATGGGCTATCCCTTGCAAGCCATCCATATACCTAAAACCATCGATAACGACCTGCCACTGACCGACAACTGCCCGGGTTTTGGCTCGGTCGCCAAGTACATCGCTATCTCCACACGCGAAGCGGCTATGGATGTGGCTTCGATGTGCGAGACCTCCACCAAAGTGTTCATTCTGGAGGTCATGGGCCGTCACGCGGGCTGGATCGCCGCAGCCGGCGGACTCGCTGCCACGCAGGAAGGCGATGCGCCGCATATCATCCTGTTCCCGGAAATCGCCTTCAATCGCGATAAGTTTATGGCACGAGTACAGCGCACTGTGAAGCGCCACGGCTACTGCGTGATTGTGGCCTCCGAAGGTGCGCAATATAAAGACGGCACGTTTTTGGCTGAATCAGAGCTCAAGGATGCCTTCGGCCACAGCCAGTTGGGCGGCCTCGCTCCGCATCTGGCACAAATGATCAAGACAGAGTTCGGTTACAAGTACCACTGGGCAGTGGCAGACTATCTGCAGCGCTCCGCGCGACACATCGCCTCGCAGACGGATGTCGACCAGGCGTATGCGTTGGGCAAGGCGGCGATTGAGCTTGCCTTGCGCGGCCACAATGCCATTATGCCCTGCATCGTGCGCGGTAAGGGCAAGCGCTACAGCTGGTCGATCGGCGAAGCACCGCTGGAAAAGGTCGCCAACCGCGAGAAAAAAATGCCGCGTAACTACATCACTCGCGACGGCTTCGGGATTACCGAGGCCGCGCGCGATTATCTGGCGCCACTGATTGCCGGCGAGGCCTACCCCCCTTACAAGAATGGCCTGCCAGACTATACGCGCCTGAAAAATCTGGCGGTGCCGCGCAAACTCAAAACTCGCTTTAAACTGTAGGGAACAATCTCCAGGCAAAGCGGATTTTTGTCCGCTTCGAAGAAGATTTTACCTGCCTTAATCGGTACAATGCGCGCCTTCTGAATCGGCCAACACAGCACGCACGAACCCTAATAACTTCATCCCAATCACTTCGAGGACTTTTCATGTACAACAACACTGAATTTAACCGATGGCGCCGTCACCCCTGGCACGGCCTGAACGTCCGCAGAGATGGCATGGCAGAAGACCATGTTCAGGTTTACATCGAAATGACCCCAACCGACGTGGTCAAGTATGAACTGGACAAGGCGTCCGGCTTCCTGATGGTGGACCGCCCACAGCGCGCCACCTCAAACCCTCCGGCATTGTACGGGTTTATCCCCCGCACCTACTGCGCTGAAGAAGTGGCCAAACGGTGCCCGGATGTGGATGTAGCCGACGGCGATCCGCTGGATATTTGTGTTTACTCTGAGCGCAACATCACACGTGCGGATATCGTGCTGAGGGCGCGCGTGGTGGGCGGCATTCAGATGATTGACGGCGGCGAAGCTGACGACAAAATTGTGGCTATTCTGGAAGGCGACAATATTTGGGGTGACGTGCACGACATCGCCGACCTCCCCGCCATCAAGGTAGAACGCCTGCAGCACTATTTCTCAACCTACAAGATGATCCCTGGCAAACAGAACAACGTCAAAGTGGACTATGTTTACGGTCGTGATGAGGCACTGAAAGTGATTGCCGCCGCGGAGCTGGATTACCAGAATCATTACGGACATCTGCACCAACAAGCAAAAGCCAAAGAATAAATCTGCGCTATGGCGTCTGCCGCACTGAGGATTCCTCGGCGGCAGACGTTTCTACCCCCGCACCGGCCACGCTGCACCTATCGCATGACTGTTACACCAATCGTTAGGGACATGCACATAACGCGCCATCAGCTGTTGCCAATTTTCTTCAATCTCCGCGCGCAGTAGCATTTCTTCACTCACATCGTCACAGTCCCAACAGGCTGCCAGCAACGCAGCATCGCACTGCTGCGCGCAGCTTACCGAGAGCGGCGCGTAGCTCAGATGCCAGCGCTCCGAGGCAACACCTCCGCGGTCCTTACCGTAGGGACGATAGAATCCGTGCGATGTCGCCGTGGCCATGCGCTCGTCCAGCCAGCGGTGCAGCGGATCAAACAGGCCGCCCGGGGCCACCTCCGCCGGGGATAACTGCAGCTGATACTGCGTGGGCAACGCAGCCGCGTCGAACACATCAAGATCGGTACCCCAATGGTGGCGCGACGTGCCCGGTATGGCAGAGAAGCGCATGATCGCATGCAGTGTCTCAAGCGCTGTTAACGACGCTATACAGACGTCACAACCGTCATCATCGTGCACCGCTCGCACGCCGCTGGCTTTGCCATTCCAGATGACCACCTGACGGGCAAATGACCGAAAACTACTGCCGATGGCCAACTCGAAACCCGCCTCGCGCGCGTCAGCCTGCAAGACCGCAAAGGCCTGTGCAACCTCACTCTGCAAACGGTGACCATCAGGCAGCGTAAGCAAATGACTGTCCTCCCGTCCCGTCAACTGATTAGGAGTGAGCGCACTGGGCATTATTAGTCTCTCCTCAAAAGCGGCTTGATCCTCACACCGGATGCGGCACAATACCGTCCGACGCAACACATCCTACCGCGAACCCCAAAAAAGCAGTACTGCATGAGCCTGATCGGCAACATCGACGATTTTCCCGAAAACAGCACGCACAGTATCAAAGCGGGACACCTGTCACTGTTAATTGTGCGGCGCGCCGGGCAGGTTTTTCTCTACGAAAACCTGTGCCCGCATACGCGCGAGACGCTGGACCCCGAGGGCGGCTCGCTGGCCATCAGCAACGGCCTCCTTATCCAATGCCAGCGCCATGCCGCTGAGTTTATTGCCGAAACTGGCGAATGTTTGGCGGGCCCCTGCCAGGGAGAAACATTAAACGCGATACCCTTCACCCTCAGTAGAGGGGACATCTACCTCGACTGAGCGCGCCCGGTGCCAGCGGCTTAGCCGAGCACTCGCGCAAGACGCTCCACGGCCAGCTCCAACCTATCCATGCCCGTAGTATAGGAAAAGCGCAGGTGTTCATTGGCCCGATGATGGCCAAAATCCAGCCCCGGTGTCAGGGCGATGCCATGCTGCTCCAGCAAGTCGAGGCAAAAACGCTGGCTGTCCTGGGTAAATCGGCTGGCATCTGCGTAAATATAGAAAGCCCCTTGCGGACTGCAGGGCACGGAGAAACCGAGGTCCTGCAACGCCGGCAACAAAAAGTCGCGACGCTGGCGGAAAATATCACGGCGTTGCTCCAGTATCTCACGTGTCGCGGGTGCAAACCCGGCCAGGGCGGCATGCTGAGCCATGGTAGACATTGATATAAAAAAGTTCTGGGCGAGCTTCTCCATCTCCGCCACCGCGGCCTCGGGCGCCACCAACCAACCGAGGCGCCACCCCGTCATACCAAAGTACTTGGAGAAACTATTGATGACAAATGCGTCGGAGTCGACTTCCAGTACGGATGGTGCAGCACCGTCATAGACCAGCCCGTGATAAATCTCATCCACAAGCAGGTAACCCTGCCGGGATCGCACCTCAGCGGCGAGCGCGACCAGTTGCTCCCGCGACAGCGCAGTGCCGGTAGGGTTAGCCGGTGAAGCCACCATGGCGCCGATGGTATTGTGCTGCCAATTGGCCGCAACCAGTGCTGCGTTCAACTGGTAATTGCTGCTCCCATCGACCGGCACCAGTTGCCCTCGACCTTCCACCAACCGCATAAAGTGGCGATTGCAGGGATAGCCCGGATCGGTCATCAGCATACCGTCGCCGGGATTCACCAATAGTGCTGCTATCAGCAACAGCGCACCGGATGCGCCGGGTGTAATCATGATACGCGAGGGGGCGACATCTATCCCGTAAGTGTCCGCATAGTACTGCGATAACGCCTCGCGCAGCTGGGGAATACCGGCGGCTTGAGAATAGTGTGTCGCACCTCGCGCGAGCGCTGTGCGACCCGCATTGATAATAGGCGCTGCTGTAGCAAAATCTGGCTCGCCCGCCGCCATATGCACTATGTCTGCACCGGCCGCCTCTAACGCCGTGGCCCTGGCTAGCACCTCAACCACTCTGAACGGCTCAATATCAGCGTTGCGGAGCGCAAAACCCCGAGGCCTATGGACAGTAGTATTCGAACCAGACATGCAACAACCCCGCAGAGTGAGCGGCGCATTCTAACAACTGCCAACCGGGCGCGGTAGCGGATGAAAATCTGTAATGAAAGGCTGGTACCGCCAACGGTTATCTGGTAGCTTCTCCGCCCTCGGAATTGAGGCGTTAAAAGTCCCCTCCGAAAAATTGTGTGTATTGCCAAGTTACTTAATGCCGTATGGGAACATAACCATGCCTCGAGCTGCTAAAGATACAAAAGCGACCAAAGCCAAAAAAGCGACTGTGCCTGCGGAAAAGGCGGCTGACGCAACTAAAGCAACGCCGAAAAAAGCAGCGTTAACAACCAAGCCCGAAGACGCGGCGACCAAACCAAAGGCACTAGTGAATAAACCAAAAACAGCAGCAAAAAGAGCGCCACGAGCCTCCAAAAAGAGCGCCGGTGAGCAGTTCAATAACTTTGAGCCGTACAAAACAAAGCGCGGTGAAAAGTATATGAATGAGCTGCAGCGCGCGCATTTCAAAGGCATCTTGGTCAACTGGAAATCCGAGCTGATGCAGGAAGTGGATCGCACCGTGAACCACATGAAAGACGAGGCAGCCAACTTCCCTGACCCCGCTGACCGCGCCACCCAGGAGGAAGAGTTCAGCCTGGAACTGCGCACCCGCGATCGCGAGCGCAAGCTGATCAAGAAAATCGACTCGACTATGGAGCTGATCGAGCAGAACGATTACGGCTACTGCGAAGCCTGTGGTATCGAGATCGGTATCCAGCGCCTCGAAGCCAGACCGACCGCCACCCAGTGCATCGACTGCAAGACACTGGCTGAGATCAAAGAAAAGCAGGAAATGGGCTAAGCCCCGGGGCGCTAACCTGCCCTCCTCCAACACACCCTATCGGGGGCGTTTCGCGCCCTCTCCTACCGGCCAGCTGCATCTGGGTTCACTCATTGCAGCTGTCGCCAGTTTTTTGGATGCACGCCATAGCGACGGCACGTGGCTGGTGCGGATGGAAGACCTCGACCCACCCCGTGAGGATCCCACTGCCGCCGCCAGTATTCTGTACAGCCTGCAATGCCACGGCCTGCTGTGGGATGAAGAGGTGCTCTACCAAAGCACCCGCGCGCCGGCCTATGCCCACGCGCTGAACACACTGGCGCAGGCAGACCACGTGTTTTCCTGCGACTGCAGCCGCGCAACACTGACGCCGGGCGGCGTGTGCCAGGGCAACTGTCGCGCACGCCAGGCACAAATCCAAACACCGCATGCCCTGCGCGCCGCTGTCGCAACAGATTGCCAAATCCAGTTCACGGATCTTCTACAGGGGCTACAACACACCGAGTTGGGCGCATCACAAGCGGACTTCGTGGTGCGCCGCAAGGACGGACTGAACGCTTATCAACTGGCGGTGGTGGTCGATGACGCCGAGCAGGGCATCACCCATATAGTGCGCGGCTCCGACCTACTTGACTCCACGGCACGGCAGATATACCTGCAACAGCTACTGGGGTGCGCACGCCCACGATATTGCCACCTCCCGGTCATCACCAACGCGGACGGACAAAAACTCAGCAAGCAGAATCGAGCACCGGCGCTAATCAACGACGCTGCGCCGCACAACCTGCGCTGCGCACTCAGCTTCCTGCGCCAGGCACAAGCGCCAGCCGCATTGACCAGTGTCCAACAAATACTGGCCCACGCCATTGAGCATTGGGCTCTGCAGCAGATACCCGCCACTATGGCGATATCAGCTACCGCTATTGGGCTCAGTAGCTAGTGTCCGTCACTGTGGACTTTGTCGCGCTGAGAGAGTCTGCCCCGAATGCCACCTACTGAAGGCCAAAAAATGGCACTTAGGCGGTGAATTGATTGGCCTAGAGTTGGACTGTGCGAGGCAAATCGCCGAGTCCAAGCCCTCATGGATGGGTTCACGCCGGGTCCCAACCCTATGCCAATCAATTCGGCGCCGATTCTGGAGCTTGAGCAAGTGTCACGGGGCTAGGGCACATCGCTGCCTGGCAGGCTCGCGGCTAATAAAATCAACCAAATTTCAACCCGAGATACTACTGCCGAGTTTGTGAACTTTACCCGCAGCGGTCGCTTCAGTACTATCCATCGGCGCATCCAGAGCGCTCGCTCCATCCACTGTTACTTTCACCGCCACTAAAGGGGAAACCACGGCCATGTACATCAATCGTCTGCTGCTGCTGTTTGCCGGTGTCGTGCTGATTTTCTTTCCGGCGATAGAGACCTGGATGTTCAGTTCCGAAACTGCCTGGTATCGGCCTTATCAACTGTGGCTGCTGGTCGTGGTAGGCGCCTACTGGAACCAGCGCTCCAGGTATCCGGATGAGCTTTAGCCTCACACAAATTCTGCTGTTTATCATCGCGTACCTGACCGGCCTGTTTGCTGTCGCTCATCTGGCCGACCGCGGAATCATCCCTGAACGGATTACTCATCACCCTGCGGTTTACGTGCTTTCGCTGGGCGTGTTGGCCGGCGCCATGGCCACCAATGGTGTGATCGCCCTCGCCCACCTTTATGGCTACAATTTTTTGCTGTACTACCTGGGCGTGGTGTTGATGTTTGTAGTCGCTCCGCTGTTATTGATGCCGTTGCTGCGTCTCTGCCGGGTCTACCAACTGGCTTCCATCGCTGATGTGCTTACATTTCGCTTTCGCAGTCCCTGGGTGGGGGCCACCGTCACGATCGCAATGTGCATCACATTGCTGCCATTGCTGGCGCTACAGATTCAGGCGGTAGCCGACAGCATCCATATTCTGGCCGGCGATGGGGCAGCCCTGTCATCTGGCAGTAACTGGGACAATCGGCTGGCGCTGCTTTTTTGCGTGATCATCACGGTATTTTCCATCCTGTTTGGCACGCGCCATGTGTCATCCCAGTATCGCAACACCGGCCTGGTCACCGCTATCGCCTTTGAATCACTGGTCAAGCTCGCCGCACTGATGATTTTGCTGGTAGCGGCCGTCTACTCGATCTTTGGCGGTTTTGACGGACTGCAGCAGTGGCTGCTGGACAACCCACAGATTAATCACTCCCTGACCCAGACCATACAGGGCAATGATGCGCGCGCCCTGCTGCTCATTTTCTTTGCTGGCGCAGTCTGCATGCCGCATATCTTCCACATGGCATTTGCAGAGAACAACGACAGTCGCGGTTTACGCACTGCCACCTGGGGCTTGCCGCTCTACCTTTTACTGTTGAGCCTGCCTATCCTTCCAATTGCCTGGGCCGGAATCAAGTTAGGGCACAACCTGCCGCTGGATTACAGCGGCCTGGCCATCGGTATCGCCCTCAATTCCATTCTCTTCAGTGGGGCGGCCTTCGTAGCCGGCCTGTCGGCCGCCAGTGCCACCATCATTGTGACGACACTGGCGCTGGCTAATATGTGCCTCAATCATCTGGTGCTGCCGTTCAGGCCGCTGCAAATTGACCGCGCGCAGAGTATCTATAGCCAGCTCAAATGGCTGCGCCGCACGTTAATTGCCGTTCTTATTTTAGCCGGCTACATATTTTTTGTGTCCCTCAGTGGCAGGCAGAGCCTCACACAGTTAGGGCTTGTAGCCTTTACCGGCATCCTGCAGTTCCTGCCCGGCATCATCGCGACACCCTATTGGCGTAACGCCAACCGCACGGGCTTGCTGTGCGGACTCGCAGGGGGGCTGGGTGTCTGGTGCTTTTCCATGTTGCTGCCGATGGCCGGCGTCGAGTATCCGCAATGGCTGGCAGCACTTTATGGCTCGGTACTCGGTGAAAGCGACAAGTTGTGGACCGCAGTAGCACTGGTATCGCTCACACTTAACACCATCCTGTTTGTGCTTGTCTCCTTAGTGACGCGAACCAGCAAGGAAGAAAAAGTTGCGGCGGAAATATGCTCGATGGACGACATGGTGCGGCCCACTCGCCAGATACTATCTGTTTATAGCGCGGCCGACTTCAGCCAGCGGCTGGCTCCTGCCATCGGCCAACGGACGGCAGAGTCCGAAGTGGCGCGAGCGCTGCGCGAGCTGCAGTTTTCAGCCAGCGAGACCAGACCGTATGCACTAAGGCGCCTGCGTGCAAGAATCGAAGCCAACCTGTCTGGCCTGCTCGGTCCGGCCGTTGCACATGGCATTATTGAGGGACGCATTCCGTTCCTGCCTGGTGTGCATGCCAACACCGAGGACATCCATCTGATCGAGCGCAATCTGGACCAGGCACAACCGCACTTTACGGGCCTCGCAGCCGATCTGGACAATCTGCGGCGACACCACAGGGAGACACTGGACAAGCTGCCCATAGGGGCCTGCTCAATTGGCGCTGACGGGGAGCTGCTGATGTGGAACCAGAGCATGCAACATATCACTGGCATCGCACCCACTGACGTTCTGGGTTCACTGCTGAGCGCCATACCGCAGCCGTGGGGGGATATTCTCAATGGGTTTTTGCGCGGCGATGCCGACACCGCTTTGAAAACCGAGGTGGTCATGGACAAAGGGCCTTCATGCTGGATCGGATTACACAAAACCCCCATTGAAGAGGGCTCCAATAGCAGTACTGTTATTATGGTGGAGGACATCACTGAGCTGGAACTGCTAGAGGAAGAACTGCTGCACAACGAGCGGCTGGCATCCATAGGCCGCCTGGCAGCTGGCGTCGCACATGAGATCGGCAATCCGGTGACCGGCATCGCCTGCCTCGCGCAAAACCTTGAGTACGAATCAGACCCACAGGAAATCCGCTATATGGCGCAGGATATCCTGAAACAAACCGGCCGCGTCTCGCGTATTGTGGAATCCCTGATGAATTTCTCGCATACCGGCTCGCAGTCAGTAGAGACCAAGCTGGCGCCCACTAATCTGGCAGATTGCGTTGATGAGGCGATACACCTGCTGGCGCTGGACCTGGAAGCAGCACCCGTTGAATTCCACAACCACTGTGATCGCGAGTTACTGGTGCTGGCAGACAGCCAGCGCCTGTTGCAGGTGTTTATCAATCTGTTGGGCAACGCTAGGGACGCGTGCGATGTTGACGGTGCGCAGGTGCACGTTCGTGCGAGCAACGATGGCAACGCTGACGAGCAGGTACGCATCGATGTCGAGGACAATGGCTGCGGCATCCCTCCGGAGCTGCAGAGCCAGGTCTTTGAGCCGTTTTATACCACCAAGGAACCGGGGGCCGGCACCGGGCTCGGGCTGGCTCTGGTATTCAGTATTATGGAAGGCATGAACGGCAAAGTGCATATCATCAGCCCCCTATCGCAGGACGCTAATCCGGGCACCCGGATTACGCTGTATTTGCCGCGCACCCGTTATGACGAAATTTTTCAACTGTAACCTCACGACACACTAGTCTTCCCCTGCTGCGCTGGAATATTCCATACTGGCGTAGTATGTTGGGTGAGTTGTACCCAAAGGTAACATTGTATGTATAGAATCCTCGTTGTTGAAGATGAGTCGGTGATCCGCGCAGCACTGCGGCGTTTGTTGGAACGCAATGATTATCAGGTCAGCGAGGCCGGGTCAGTGCAGGAAGCGGAAAAGCAATTCAACCTGTCCGACTTTGATCTGGTCATCAGTGACCTGCGACTGCCCGGCGCGCCCGGCACAGACCTTATAAAGAAAGCGGGCGATGTCCCTGTCTTAATCATGACCAGTTATGCCAGCCTGCGCTCTGCGGTCGATTCAATGCGCATGGGCGCCGTGGACTATATTGCCAAACCCTTTGATCACGGTGACATGGTGAATGCCGTGCAGCGCATCATTGCCGATCATCCCACCGGCCGCTCTGACCATCGCAAAGCGGCAACCGTCGCGCCTGCCAGTACATCAGCGGGCATTGTCGGCAACTGCCCCGCTATGCGGGTGCTGTTTGAGCATATTGAGAAAATGGCACCCACAGACTCCACCATCTTAGTGCTGGGAGAAACAGGGACTGGCAAGGAGTTGGTAGCCCGCAGCGTGCACCAGAACAGCTTGCGCGCAGACAAAATCATGATCTCTGTCAACTGTGCTGCCATTCCCGACACGCTGATCGAGTCGGAATTGTTTGGCTACGAAAAAGGCGCCTTCACCGGGGCCCACGCCAGTCGTATGGGCTTGATTGAGGCGGCCGATGGCGGCACGCTTTTCCTTGATGAAATCGGCGAATTACCCATGGAAGCGCAGGCGCGACTGCTGCGCTTTATTCAGGAGGGTGAAATTCGTCGCATCGGCTCGGTGCAATCGCGCAAGGTGAATGTTCGCCTCATCTGCGCTACCCACCGCAATTTACAGAGCCTGTCGGCAGAAGGCCTGTTCCGACAGGATCTGTACTATCGAATCAATGTGCTACGTCTGTCACTGCCGCCGCTGCGAGAGCGTGGCAAGGACATACTTCACCTGGCCGAGCGCATGTTGCAAACGCAGACTGAACGCTTTAGAAAATCATTGATGCAATTGTCGCCACGTGCCATACAGGCGATCACCACGTATCAATGGCCGGGCAATGTCAGAGAGCTGGAACACGCCATTGAACGTGCAGTTATTCTGTCGAACAGTGACGAAATCGATAACGAGGCACTGGGCATCGATCTGGAACTGGTCAATATCAACCGTATTCGCGGGCAACAGGGTTCCAGCAAAAGTCACAATTCGAGCGCGCCGACTAACAACGATCCGCTGGAAGATTTATCACTGGAAGATTACTTCCAGCGCTTCGTGCTGGAACACCAGGACTCCATGAGTGAGACAGAACTGGCACAAAAACTCGGCGTGAGCCGCAAATGCCTGTGGGAACGACGCCAGCGATTCGACATTCCCAGAAATAAAAACAACATGACGGCACGCGGAAAAATGACCGTCGTTGATGGGAAATAGGCGTTACCCAAATCGATAAACACACCCCAATGGGGAGTAGATAGGTAACAGTCCATGCTTAAAAGAGATGGCTCCGTGTCAATCCCATTCGATAACCATCTGTTTTATATACGTTATTTTTAGTTGGCACGACTAATGCATTATACTAGGCAGCAGACAATAAAAATAATTGCTACAACAATAAAAATAACAAAGCTAAATATGGACCTGGATGGGGGGAGACTTCTTCCCCTCAATTTCCATTTTTTGCTTATTGCGCCAAGCCTGACAATTCTGGCGAGTGCCAGAAAAGACTGCAGCTGACTCTTTCTGGCTATTAGGCAATTAAATACACCTGTATTTGTATTGAAGCTATAAAAATAACACCGCACAGAGATAACAATAACTCCTAATGTGAGACCTGGATGGGGAAAGCGCTGTTTTCCCCCTTCTTTATTTCTCACTTCCAGTACAGACTGAGTTCAACCGGCAAGCGGCGCACTTGTGTGGTAGAATTCGCGCCTGTCGAAACATCGGAACAGGCCCTAATTCGTTTGAATATCATCCCTAGAGATCAGCACTGTATCTCACGCAAAAATATCAGCGATGGCGCGCTCAAAGTGATGTCGCGGCTACGCAGCGGTGGTTACCAAGCCTACCTTGTCGGGGGCGCCGTGCGCGACTTGCTGCTGGATGGCCACCCCAAAGATTTCGATATAGCAACCGACGCTACGCCTGAAGACGTAACGGAGCTATTTCGCAATTCTCGCATCATCGGGCGACGCTTTCGTATTGTGCACGTGCGCTTCGGGCGCGAGATCATCGAAGTCACCACCTTCCGCGGTCACCACGACAGCGGCGGCAATGGCACAGGTCAGCATGAAACTGGCGGCAACCACTCAAGGCAGTCGGCCAGCGGTCTTCTCCTGCGAGATAATGTGTATGGCACGCTGGCGGAGGATGCGGCGCGGCGCGATCTCACGGTCAATGCGTTGTATTACGATTCCGGTACGTTCGAAGTCTTTGATCACGTCCATGGTTTGCAGGATCTCGAGAAGCGCAGTGTCTGCATCATCGGCGATCCCGAGCAACGCTACACTGAAGATCCCGTGAGAATGCTGCGTGTCGTGCGCTTCGCTGCCAAACTGGGTTTCGACGTCGAGCCACAAACAGCGGCGGCTATACCTCGTTGCGCGCATTTGTTGGGAGAAATCCCTGCCGCGCGATTGTTTGACGAATTTCTAAAGCTGTTTCTGGCGGGCTATGCCGCCAGCACCCTGGACAAATTGCTGGAATACGACCTGCTGCGCTACCTTTTCCCCGCTACCTATGCCTGCATTCGTCAGGATGACAGTGCTCTAACTCTGGTACAGGCCGCAATGGGAAATACCGATGAGCGCATTGCACAGCAGAAGCCTGTGACACCGGCATTTATCCTTGCAGCATTGCTGTGGCCCGTAGTTAAAGCGCATAGTACTCGCCTGGAAGACAGCGGTGATGCGCCAATGCTGGCCATGAGCAATGCCTCGCAGCAGGCGATTCAGGACGCAGTCAATCACATTTCAATTCCTCGCCGCTTCAGTCAACCGATGCGCGAGATATGGGAATTCCAGCTACGGTTGCAAAGACGCACCGGGCGCAAAGCGGCAGAGTTGATCGAGCATCGACGCTTCCGCGCCGCCTATGATTTTTTACTGCTGCGCGAACAGGCAGGTGAAGAGACCGACGAACTGGGCACGTGGTGGACAGAAGTGCAGGAGCTCCCTGCGGAGGAGCGCCTTGCCACCATGGCTGCCCCACCGGGGCAGCGCAAGCGACCGCGAAGAACGAGGACGCGTCGCCCCAATCCAACACCGTGATCGCAGCTTATGTAGCGCTTGGCAGTAACTTGAGCAACCCTCAGGGGCAGCTTGATAGCGCCCTCGTGGCATTGCAATTACTGCCGCACACACAGCTTGAACGAGTATCGAGTATTTACCGCAGTGCGGCGATAGGGCCAGGCATACAACCCGACTACCTCAACGCCGTCGCGCTGTTGCACACGCAACTAACACCACTTTCACTGCTGGATGCCCTGCAAAAGATCGAGGCAGATCAAGATCGCGTCCGTGACGTCCGCTGGGGACCGCGCACGCTGGATCTGGATCTCCTGCTGTACGCCGACAAGATAATGACATCGCCCAGATTAACCCTACCCCACCCAAGGATGCAGCAACGCAATTTTGTGTTGTATCCACTGCGCGAAATCAGCAGCGACGACCTGCTAATGCCTGACGGCACAACACTTTACGCCTTGCTTGAAGAGTGCTCCGAGTGCGGGCTGGCAAAGACTCAATTACACTTATCGGCATACACATTAACGCACTGAAAATGGCACGAAAGGACACGCTGTGATGACAGAGAACGAAGCCATCACCATCAATTTGAACGGGCGCCAGCCGCCCACCTTTATTGCGATAGAGGGCTCCATTGGCGTCGGCAAGACAACGCTTGCCAAAAAGCTCGCCGCAAGCTTTGAGCACGCGACTCTGCTTGAAGACGCGGAAGACAACCCTTTTTTAGAGCGTTTCTATCGCAATAAACAGCAGGCAGCGCTGGCCACCCAGTTATTCTTCCTCTTTCAGCGTGCGCAAAAAATTCAGGATATGCGGCAGAAAGATATTTTCCAACCGGCGCGAGTGGCCGACTTTCTGATAGAAAAGGACCCCCTTTTTGCCAGAGTCAACCTGGATCAGGACGAATACCAACTCTACGAAAAAGTTTACCGACAACTCACTATAGACGCCCCCAAACCCGACCTCGTAGTCTACCTGCAGGCCTCTACGGACGTACTGCTGAGGCGCATAGAACAACGCGGCCTGGCAATGGAACGGGGCATCGAAAGGCGCTATCTGGAACACCTGAACGAAGTGTACAGTGAGTTCTTTCTATATTACGATGATGCGCCTTTGCTTATCGTGAATGCCAGCGAAATTGACCTGGCAAACAGCGCGACCGATTATCAGGACCTGGTGGATTATCTGCTCGATATTCGCAGCGGCCGCCACTATTTCAATCCCACATTTTTCAGATAGTATCGACGCAGACCAGACTGCAAACAAGAGTGCGTGGCAAAACGTCTTGCAGGACCTGAAGTGACGCCAACAAACCAGACAGGACTCTAGCCATGGGCAAGACTACGATCAGTACCCTGGACAAGATGAAAGCCGATGGCGAGAAATTTGTCTGCATCACTGCGTACGATGCGACCTTCTCACGGATTATAAGCGACGTCGGTGCCGAGACTATTCTGGTGGGTGACTCCCTGGGGATGGTACTGCAAGGGCATGACAGCACTATTCCCGTCACAATTACCGACATGGCCTACCATACCCGCAGTGTCTGTCGTGGTGAACCGCAGTCGCTGGTCATCGCTGACCTGCCGTTTATGAGCTACACCACCGCAACACAGGCCATGGAAAGCGCTACGCAATTAATGCAGGCAGGTGCTCACATGGTAAAAATGGAAGGCGGCGCCTGGTTGAGCGAGACCATCAGCAAACTGGTGGAACGCGGTATCCCGGTGTGCGCGCACTTGGGTCTTACGCCACAGTCCGTTAATACCTTTGGCGGCTTCAAGGTACAGGGCAGAACACCGAAGGAGGCCAAATCGATTCTAGCGGATGCCGTAGAGATACAGGATGCAGGCGCACGACTTTTAGTGCTGGAATGTATTCCCTCGCACCTCGCCGCTGATATCAGTCAAAAATTGGATATTCCTGTTATTGGCATAGGCGCTGGTCCAGGCACGGATGGCCAGGTGCTCGTCATGCACGATTTACTGGGCCTCACCGAGCACACGGCACGTTTTGTACAAAACTTTATGCAAGGCCAGTCGACGATTAAAGGGGGCCTCAAAGCCTTTGTCGACGCCGTCAAAGCGGGCACCTACCCGCAGGACGTACATACTTACCGTTAAATCTGACGGAAGTATTAGACATAGAGCCCTCTGTAGGTAGCAAGCACTTACTTACAATATTGTGTCTCAAGGACACAAAGCGCGCCACACCACTGCTTCTTTCGGTAACAAATATTGTGAATTTTGCCTAAAAATTGATTGCCGGGCCGCAGGCGTTGGGGCATACTTTTCCGCCAATCCTGAGTAGCACACGCTCAGGACACAAGATGAAACATGTGTTTTATCTTGGTTTAGCATCGCCATTCCAAATCACGGGGATCAGGTAGATATGCGAACGTACAGCAACAACGAACAGTTACAGTCTGTCCTTCTCGGCTTTCATCGCAATAGCCAATCCATTGCTTTTGTGCCGACCATGGGAAATCTGCACGAGGGTCATCTGGATCTTGTGCGCAAGGCGCGCCAATTGTGTGATGTCGTTGTTGTCAGTATTTTCGTAAACCCTCTCCAGTTCGGCCCCTCCGAAGACCTCGATGCTTACCCGAGAACGCTGGCAGCGGACAAAGAAAAGTTGTTCAGCGAGGGTGTTCAGGTGCTGTATACGCCAGATGTCGACGATATCTACCCAGAAGGTATGCAAGCACAGACACTCGTGCATGTTCCGGAGCTAGGTGAAACCCTCTGTGGCAGCAGCCGTCCGGGGCACTTTGACGGTGTCACTACTGTCGTCAGTAAACTCTTCAACATCGTACAGCCCGATGTTGCCGTCTTCGGTGAGAAAGACTACCAACAGCTGTCTATCGTTCGAAAAATGGTACAGGATCTGTGCCTGCCTATAAAAATTGTTGGGGTTGCCACCACGCGTGACGAGGACGGTCTGGCCAAGAGTTCGCGCAATGGTTATCTGTCTTTCGACCAGCGGCTTACAGCACCCGTCCTGAACCAGACACTCAACACCTGCCGCGAGGCCATCGCCTGCGGCTTCGATAATTTTCTGCAACTGGAGTCACACGCGCGCATTAAGTTGCTGCAGGCCGGGTTTGACCCCGACTACTTTGCCATTCGCGATGCACGCACACTGCGACCGGTTACCGAAGACACTGAAGAGATCGCCATTCTGGCCGCTGCTCGCCTGGGCTCTACCCGCCTTATAGACAATGTAAAACTGTCCCTCAACCCCGTTTCAGATTGGGGCATGCTGGCCAGCGGCCACTGACCCCAGAAGTACCGCCTTTTCGTCCATTCCAACGCGCCCGACCTTGCACAACCCTGTCGGGCCAGTATCATTCCCTATTGACGTAAAATTCTAAGGACAAGACCGCATGTCTGTATATCCTGTGCGACCAGTACCGGCTAACTTCAAGGACGCGCATATCAATGCGGAGCGTTACAAGGCGATGTACCGGCAGTCGCTGGACGATCCAGACTCTTTCTGGGCGGAGATGGCCGATACCTTTTTGTCCTGGGATCAAACGTGGAATCGCGTCGTCCACTACGACTTCATCAAGGGCGAGACAGAGTGGTTCGGTGGCGGCAAGCTCAATGCCAGCTACAACTGTATAGACCGGCACCTGCCACAACGCGCCCAACAGACTGCATTGCTTTGGGAGGGTGATGACCCCGCCGACAGCAAACACATCACCTACGGCGAGTTGAAAGACCAGGTCTGCCGACTGGCCAACACCCTTAAAGCTCGCGGCGTGCGCAAGGGCGATCGTGTTTGCATCTATATGCCGATGATTCCGGAAGCGGCCTACGCCATGCTGGCGTGCGCGCGTATCGGTGCTGTGCACTCCGTGGTCTTTGGCGGCTTTTCTCCTGAAGCCCTCAAGAATCGCATACTGGATTCCGATTGCCAGACACTGATCACTGCGGATGAAGGCATGCGCGGCGGCAAACAGATTCGTCTAAAGGCAAATGTCGACAAGGCACTGACGGCTTGTCCGAATATCCATACCTGCCTGGTTGTAAAGCGCACCGGAGGCAACGTCGACTGGCAGGAAGGCCGGGACCTCTGGTACCACGAGACAGTCGCTCAAGCAGACAGTGACTGCGCACCAGAATCCATGGATGCAGAAGATCCGCTCTTCATTCTTTACACCTCCGGCTCCACCGGGATGCCAAAGGGCGTGCTGCATACCACCGGCGGCTACCTGCTGCAGGCCGCCATGACTTTTAAATACGTATTTGATTACCGTGAGGAAGAAATTTTTTGGTGCACGGCCGATATCGGCTGGATCACCGGGCACACCTATATTCTTTACGGGCCTCTGGCAAATGGCGCAACCTCTATTATGTTTGAAGGCGTCCCCACGTATCCCGACGCGGGACGTTGCTGGGAAATAGTCGACAAGCATCAGGTCAATACATTTTACACCGCACCTACTGCCATTCGCGCTTTGCATGCAGTGGGTGACGAACCCGTTACCCGCAGCTCCCGGGCAAGCCTGCGGCTGCTGGGCAGCGTTGGTGAGCCTATCAACCCGGAGGCATGGGAATGGTATTATAACGTCGTCGGCGACGCGCGCTGCCCGATTGTTGATACCTGGTGGCAAACTGAAACGGGGGCGCAAATGATTACGCCATTACCCGGAGCGACGGACCTCAAACCCGGTTCCGCCACTCTGCCTTTCTTCGGTGTTGAGCTCGCGCTGCTGGACGAAAGTGGTGCAGAAGTTGAGGGCGCGGGTTCCGGTTATCTGGTCATCAAATCCTCGTGGCCCAGCCAAATTCGCACCATCTATGGCGATCATCAGCGCATGATAGACACCTACTTCAAACCTTACCCCGGCTATTACTTCAGTGGGGACGGCGCCAGTCGCGATGAAGACGGCTACTACCGCATCACAGGCCGTGTAGACGATGTGCTAAATGTCTCCGGCCATCGTATGGGCACCGCCGAAATTGAGAGTGCACTGGTATTGCACGAGCAGATTGCCGAAGCGGCCGTCGTGGGTTACCCGCACGATATCAAAGGGCAGGGTATTTACGCCTACGTCACACCAATGCACGGTGTAACACCAACGGAACAACTGCGCACTGAACTGATAGCCCTGTGCGCGGCGGAGATAGGCACCATCGCCAAGCCCGATATCATTCAGTGGGCACCGGGCCTGCCTAAGACACGTTCAGGAAAAATCATGCGCCGCATACTGCGCAAGATCGCTGAGAACGAACTGGAAAATCTGGGTGACACCAGCACCCTCGCAGATCCTTCGGTAGTGCAGGATCTGATCGACAACAGGCCCGGCTAGGATATCCGCTCGAAGCCAGTTGTAACGCACCTTAGTCCGACACGCCGTTGCCGCGGAGAAAAAAAAGGGATGTGCTCTTCAGCACATCCCTTTTTTACTACTTGCGGTAACGCCGATGTTTATTCAGCAGCCTCCTCAGCGGGAGCTTCAGCATCTGTTGATGCTTCGTCTTCAAGCAGTTCCTTGATGGACAGCTTGATGCGACCGCGCTGGTCTACGTCCAACACCTTCACTCGCACAACTTGCCCTTCCTTCAGGTGATCTGATACATTTTCTACTCGCTCATTGGCGATCTGCGAAATATGCACCAGTCCATCCTTGCCGGGTAGTATATTGACGAATGCGCCGAAATCGACGATACGCGCAACAGTACCTTCATAAACCGCACCGACTTCTGCCTCTGCGGTAATTTCCTGCACCATTGCGACAGCCGCATCGCACGATGCCTGGTCCTGGCCGAAGATACGCACTGTACCGTCGTCATCGATATCAACCGTTGCGCCCGACTGCTCGGTGATGGAACGAATGGTCACGCCACCCTTACCGATAATGTCACGGATTTTGTCGGAATCGACCTTCAGTGTCGTCATGCTGGGGGCGTTTGCAGATGTAACAGTACGAGCTGCTGCCAGCACCGCATTCATCTGTCCCAAAATGTGCAGACGAGCCACTTGCGCCTGCTCCAGCGCAACTTCCATGATCTGCTCATTAATGCCTTCGATCTTGATGTCCATCTGCAGTGCGGTCACGCCTTCAGCGGTACCGGCCACTTTGAAGTCCATATCGCCCAGGTGATCTTCATCGCCGAGGATATCGGTCAGCACAGCAAACTGATTGCCCTCTTTGACCAGACCCATAGCGATCCCGGCAACCGGTGCTTTGAGGGGTACGCCCGCAGCCATCATCGCCAGTGAGCCAGCACACACGGAAGCCATCGAACTGGAACCGTTGGATTCGGTGATCTCCGATACCACACGAATAGTGTAGGGAAACTCTTCACTGGTGGGCAATACAGCCGCCAGACTGCGTCGTGCCAGACGACCGTGGCCAACTTCGCGACGATTGGTAAAGCCAACACGACCGGCCTCACCAACAGAGTAGGGAGGGAAGTTATAGTGCAGCATGAACGAGTCACGACGCTCACCTTCCAGCGCATCAATTATTTGTGCATCACGCGTCGAGCCTAGCGTCACAGCGCCAATTGCCTGCGTTTCACCGCGCGTGAAAAGGGCGCTGCCATGAACCTTGGCCAACACATCCACTTCACAGGCGATAGGACGCACAGTGCGATTGTCACGGCCATCGATACGGGACTCACCCGACAGAATGCGCTTGCGCACCAGATTCTTTTCAATTTTCTTGAAGATGTCCTTCACGGCATCAGCAGAGGGGCCACCTTCTACGGCCAGCGCTGCAACAGCCGCGTCGCGAATGGTGCCCACGCGCTCGTAACGAGCAGCCTTTTCGGTGATGCGATAAGCTTCGCCAAGATCGGCTTTAACCTGGCCTTCAACGGCTGCCAGCAGGTCTGCGTTGACCTCCGCGGCCACCCACTCCCAACGGGGTTTGCCCGCTTCGGCGACCAGTTCACTGATCGCCTGAATGACGACCTGCATTTCCTGGTGAGCGAAGAGTACAGCTCCCAACATCTGGTCTTCGCTCAGTTCCTTGGCTTCGGACTCAACCATCAATACCGCGTCCTTGGTACCGGCAACGACCATATCGAGCTTACTGCCCTTCAACTGTTCGTAGGTAGGGTTCAGGAAGTAACCTTCTGCTTCATTGAAACCGACACGTGCACCACCGATGGGACCATTGAACGGACACCCGGAAATCGCCAGTGCGGCCGATGTACCAATCATGGCCGCAATATCAGGATCGATATGTTTGTCAGCGGACATCACAGTACAAATAACTTGTACCTCATTCATAAAGCCCTTGGGAAACAGGGGACGAATAGGGCGGTCGATCAAGCGGGACGTCAGGGTTTCCTTCTCGGAAGGACGCGCCTCGCGCTTGAAGAAGCCGCCGGGTATCTTGCCTACAGCGTAGGTTTTTTCGGTGTAATGAACAGCCAGCGGGAAAAAGTCTCGACCCGGGCGCTCGGTTTTCTCTGCTACCACGGTGCACAGCACTGAGGTGTTCTCGATGGTCACCAGAACTGCACCACTCGCTTGCCGAGCTATGCGTCCGGTTTCCAGACTGACGGTCTGGCCGCCGTACTGAAATGTTTTAGTTACTGGATTCACATTATTTCTCCGATTCTCAATATGGCACCGGGGCGCTCCCATGAGCGCCCCGGCAGGGATGCAGCTTATCTGCGCAGACCAAGTCGCTTGATCAGATCACTGTAACGCTGCGTATTTTTGCGTTTCAGGTAATCCAGCAGTTTGCGTCGCTGGTTTACCATGCGGATCAAACCTCGGCGAGAGTGGTGGTCGTGCGAGTGCGACTGAAAGTGCCCCTGCAACTGCCCAATGTTCGCGGTCAGCAGTGCTACCTGCACTTCCGGGGACCCAGTGTCGCCTGCGCCTACCTGGTACTCTCTTACGATTTCTGCTTTCTTTTCTACTGATAAAGCCATTATCTCTTCCTCTCACTTAATCTGCGTCAGGCGGCGCGCCTCTCTTTGCTAGGAGGCGTACCGCCCTTCGTTAATAAAAGAGCCTGTCCGTGCAGATTTACAGACAGGTTCGCGTCACTTTCCAGTGACAATCAGGCGACGCGGCGCTACGCGCCCGTCGTCCAACATTTCTCCAACGCCCAAAAACTCACCACTGTGGAGCGCGACGCGCACAATACCACCACGCGGCGCGTTTGGCACCATGACTGGCTGGCCCTGGCGTATATAAAACCCTCCGGATTCACTGAGACAAACCAGCGGCAAGGCGCCCAAGGCAGCATCTGCGGGTAACAAAAGCCGATCAAGCGCCTCAAAGTCATCGACGGACTTGAGCATCTCAAGCGTATCCACTGCCACGCTTTGCTCAAGGCTGAAAGGCCCCGCCTTCGTCCGGCGCAACGCTCCAACGAATGCACCGCATCCCAAAACCCGGCCGAGATCTTCCGCCAGTGATCTCACATAAGTGCCTTTAGTGCACTCCATGTAGATATCGATCTCGGGGTGCTCGCCACTGCGAAAAGCGCGCAGTTGCAGTTCTTTGATAACCACCTTGCGCGCCTTGCGCTCCACCTCCAGCCCCTTTCGGGCCAATTTGTAAAGTGGCTGTCCGTCTTTTTTGATCGCCGAAAACATAGAGGGTATTTGCTCGATTTCACCCTCAAACTGCTTAAGCGCCTCAATCACATCCGTTTCTGTAATGCTACGCGCATCGCGCACCTCCAGCACCTTGCCTTCAGCGTCACCGGTATCAGTGACTGTGCCAAGTACAAATGTGCTCTGGTAGGCCTTATCTGCATCCAACAGAAACTGCGAAAACTTGGTAGCCTCCCCCAGGCACAGTGGCAGCACCCCGGTGGCCAGCGGATCAAGACTTCCCGTATGGCCCGCTTTGGCTGCCTCGTAAAGACGCTTTACGCGCTGCAATGCATGATTGGAACTCACCCCTATAGGCTTATCCAATACCAGAATGCCATCCAAAGACCGTCCCTTGCGACGCCTCGCCACCCTAACTCTCTGAACCGTCGTCATCGCGCAGGCCCAATTCACGATCTGCATCGGCAGCGCGTTTGATCAGGTCCTCCAGATCACGGCCACGACCAACACTGGCGTCGAAATAGAAACGCAACTGCGGCACGCTGCGCATATTGCTGCCGCGCGACAGTTGACTGCGCAAAAAACCGCCCGCCTTGTTCAAGGCTTCAATAGTCTCGCCAGCGTCTTCGCTCGAATCAATGCCCATGACCGTGACGTAGACGCGCGCATGACCAAGATCACGACTCACTTCTACTCCGGTGATGCTAACCATGCCGACCCTGGGATCTCGCACCTCATGCTGGATCAGGGCAGCCACCTCACGCTGCAGATAATCCGCAACGCGCTGGGTTCTGGCATATTCTTTTGCCATCGGTAATGCTCTTTGAGACGCCGCTTACAGAGTGCGCGCAATCTCTTTGACTTCGTATACCTCTATGAGGTCCCCTACTTTCACATCGGTGTAATTCTTGACACCGATTCCGCACTCGACACCGTTGCGCACCTCGCTTGCATCATCTTTAAATCGACGCAATGACTCCAGTTCGCCCTGATAGATCACAATACTGTCACGCAGCACGCGGATTGGTTTGGAGCGATGAACCGTACCCTCTATCACCATACAACCCGCAACTTGGCCAAACTTTGGCGAACGGAATACGTCACGCACTTCAGCGATACCAACGATATCTTCTCTCAACTCTGGCGCCAACATACCTGTCAGTGCTGCTTTCACATCGTCGATCACATCATAAATGACGTTGTAATACCGTAGGTCAACGCCTTCAGACTCGACCAATCTGCGCGCTGCATTATCCGCACGCACGTTGAATCCAAAAACAACAGCACCTGAGGTCACCGCCAGATTGACATCCGTTTCAGTGATGCCACCGACGCCGCCAGTGACTATATTGACCTGCACTTCCTCGTTGCCAATCTCCATGAGCGAGGACTGAAGCGCCTCAAGCGAACCGCGCACATCGGCTTTAACGACAACATTGAGCGTTTGACGATCACCTGCTGTCATACTCTCAAACATATTATCCAGCTTGGCGGCTTGCTGGCGCTGCATTTTCATCTCGCGGGTCTTTTCCTGACGGAAATCTGCGACTTCACGGGCGCGTTTTTCACTCTCGACTACGGCGAATATGTCGCCGGCTGCGGGAGTAGAGTCGAGGCCCAGAATCTCCACCGGAATGCTGGGGCCGGCCTCATCGATGGACTTACCGTTCTCATCAAGCATGGCTCTAACTCGGCCGAACTGCAGCCCTGCCAGCACAATGTCACCTTTGCGCAAGGTGCCACTCTGAATCAACAGTGAGGCAATCGGACCACGCCCCTTGTCCAAACGTGACTCGAGCACGATGCCCTGCGCCGGCACATCTCGCGCCGCCGTCAGTTCCAGAACTTCCGCCTGCAGCAATATCGCATCAAGCAGATCATCAACGCCCTCACCGGTATGCGCAGAGACCTGAATAAACTGGGTATCACCACCCCAGTCTTCGGGGATGACATCTCTAGCTGCGAGCTCGCTTTTAACCCGCTCCGGGTCTGCTCCGGCTTTATCCATTTTGTTGACGGCCACGATGATCGGCACGTTGGCCGCCTTGGCATGCTTCACGGCTTCTTCGGTTTGCGGCATTACGCCGTCGTCGGCGGCTACGACCAGTATCACGATATCGGTGCTCTTTGCCCCGCGCGCGCGCATCGCAGTGAACGCTGCGTGTCCGGGAGTGTCGAGAAACGAAATCATGCCGCGATCAGTTTCCACATGGTAGGCGCCGATATGCTGCGTAATACCGCCCGCTTCGCCCGAGGCTACCTTGCTCTTGCGAATGTAATCCAGAAGAGAGGTTTTGCCGTGGTCTACATGGCCCATTACCGTTACAACTGGCGCTCTGGGCTCTTCCGATCCGCCGTGCTGTGACAAGGCCTCCTCAAGTCGCTCCTCGAGTGCATCCAGGCTAAGGTGCTTAACACCATGACCGAACTCTTCAACCACCAGAGTCGCCGTGTCGCGATCAATCATCTGGTTGATCGTTGCCATAACGCCCAGCTTCATGAGCTCCTTAATCACTTCGCCAGACTTGACCGACATTTGCTGCGCCAGATCCGCAACAGAAATCATATCCAAAATTCCGACTTCCCGAATTTTCCGCTCTGTGGGCATTTCAAAACCGTGCTTTGAGTGTTCCGAGTGCGCCGATTTGAGTTTCTTGCGGCCACCACGACGTCGACTAACCCCGGATTCCGACTCCAGGTCTGCCAGCGATAAATTGTGATTGCGTTGTTTACCACGGCCTGACGGCGCATTGCGAGCCAACCGGCTGCGCGGCTTGCGCGCGTCTTCCTCAGCAGCACGTCCCGTAGAGGGAACTTCATGCAGTCGCTTGGGCCGCTTGGTGGTTTCCTGCACTTTCTCTTGCGTCTTGGTCTTGACCAGAGCGTCAGCCTTAACCTGCTCCTCAGCCAGCTTGCGCGCATCGGCGGCAGCTTGTCGCGCCGCAGCCTCGTCGGCTTCCATAAGTTTACGGCGCGCGGCGGCTCGCTGGCGCAAAATCTCAGGGTCTACATTGGCTGGATCATTATCCGCCGCCGCAGCCTCTAATTCCGACACTGCGGCAACCAACTGCTCCCGCTCAGCCGCTGCTGCAGCTCTGGCCACCGCAGCTGCCGTATCTTGCGCAGCAACTTCCTGCACCTCCGGCATTACCTTTTCCGGTTCCTGTTCCGCTTCCTGCACCCGCTCCGGTTCGAGCGCTACCAGCTCTTCCTCAACCAGAGCCTCACCATCCTCGAGCTCGTCTGAATCACGCTTGACATAGGTGCGCTTTTTACGCACTTCTACATTGACCGTTTTTCTGCCTTGGGAAGCATTAGTCCGCAACGTAGTGATCGTTTTACGCTTCAGCGTTATACGCTTTGGAGCGTCGGTTGATTCTCCATGACTACGTTTCAGATACTGCAGCAGCGTCTGTTTGTCTTCATCAGAAACAGCCTCTTCTGCTTTCTTATGAGGCAACCCTGCATCTTTCATCTGCGTCAGCAGACGTTCCGAAGATGCGCCTACAACTTCCGCGAGTTGCTCTACTGTCACCTGACCCATTCAATAATCTCCTTGGTACCCTGTCATAGTGTGATTAAGCGTTGCCGTTTCAGGTTATTCACCTGCCTCGGCAAACCAGGGTGCCCTGGCGGTCATAATTAGCTCGCCGGCGCGCTCTTCAGTCATATCAGGGATATCCATAAGGTCCTCTACGGCCTGCTCCGCAAGGTCTTCCATCGTAACAATCGCGCGACTTGCCAGTAGGTAAGCCAAATGGCGGTCCATGCCGTCCATCGTCAACAAGTCTTCTGCCGGCTCACGGGCACCTAACTGCTCTTCCGAGGCAATGGCCATAGTCAGCAATGCGTCTTTGGCTCGAGCGCGTAATTCCTCAGCAATATCTTCATCGAAGCCCTCAATCGCCGTCATTTCTTCCAGCGGCACATAAGCGACTTCTTCCAGCGTGGTAAAACCTTCATCAACCAGTATCCCCGCCACATCTTCATCGATATCGAGGTTATCGACGAACACCTTGATGACCTGCCCGGCCTCTGCCTCATGTTTCTCTGCGGCATCTTCCAGGCTCATGACATTGATAGTCCAGTTGGTCAACTGCGCGGCTAACCGCACATTCTGCCCATTGCGACCGATTGCCTGGGCCAGATTGTCCTGTGATACCGCAACATCCATGGTGCCACTGTCTTCATCGACAACAATCGACTCAACTTCAGCGGGCGCCATCGCGTTAATGACCAGTTGCGCGGGGTTGTCGTCCCACAACACGATATCGACGCGCTCGTTATCCAGTTCGTTGGAGACCGCTTGAACGCGTGAACCGCGCATACCCACGCAGGCCCCAACAGGGTCGATGCGCTGGTCGTTGGTCTTCACAGCAATCTTGGCACGCGACCCCGGGTCGCGCGCCGCAGCCCGTATCTGGATAACTTCTTCCGCGATCTCGGGAACTTCAATCTTAAACAGTTCTATCAGCATTTCCGTGCAAGAACGGCTCAATATCAACTGCGGCCCACGAGCTTCTGTGCTGATTTCTTTAAGAATGGCGCGAACACGGTCGTTGACTCGGAACGTTTCACGACCTACCAATTGATCACGGGGCAGTAACCCTTCCGCGTTATTACCAAGATCAACAATAACATTGTCACGCGTTACCTTTTTGACAGTGCCCGCAATCAGTTCACCTACGCGACTCAGATACTGATCGACGACCTGTGCACGCTCTGCGTCACGCACGCGTTGCACAATAACTTGCTTGGCCGTTTGCGCGGCGATACGACCAAACCCGACGTTATCTACCGCTTCTTCGTGAATATCACCGGGCTTCAGGTCCGGATTCTGCTCGATAGCTTCCTCGGTCGTAAACTGGGTACCCAAAAGAGCCATTTCGTCGTCCGGCACCACCAGCCAGCGCCTCACAGTTAAGTAGTCTCCAGTTTTTCGGTCGATAGTGACATGAATATCAGCGTCTTCGTCGTAGCGCTTTTTGGTCGCCGTTGCCAGCGCAAGCTCTATCGCTTCGAAAATTATGTCCTCAGACACGCCCTTTTCATTAGAGACAGCCTCAGCCACCAACAGAATTTCTTTCGTCATCTCAAGCCTCATCAGTTCTTTTGCTGCGTCTAAACAGAGGGATGCACACGCGCCTTCTCGATCGCGTCATAAGGCAATAGAAACTCGTGATCATCAATCTGGATCACAATATCCTCACCCTCAACACCTTTCAAAATACCCTTAAACCTACGCCGCCCCTCAAAGGCACTGCGCAAGCGTAGTTCCACTACTTCGCCTACATAGGCATCGTATTGTGCCAGCGCAAACAACAGGCGGTCCATGCCGGGAGAGGATACTTCCAGGGTATATTCCCCGGTGATCGGATCCTCAACATCGAGCACAGCACCCACTTGGCTGCTGACAACAGCGCAATCATCCACTGTAATACCGGCGGGACTGTCTATATACACACGGACCAGGCTGTGCCTGCCTTGTGCAATATGCTCCACACCCCACAAGGTATAGCCAAGTGCGGCCACCGTGGGTTGCAGAATATCCGTAATCTGCTGATCTTTACTCGCCACAGGCGTTTTCTTTACTCCGTATACGAAAAAGCCCCTAAAAAGGGGCTTTTCCATCTGCACACTGCCTCGCTTCAAGCTAACAGTGTTAATTGGTAGCGGGGGCCGGATTTGAACCGACGACCTTCGGGTTATGAGCCCGACGAGCTACCAGACTGCTCCACCCCGCATCAAAACTATCTCGACTGTAAAATGCCCCTCGGCAATTTTACTTGAACCCTAACTCGTCTTTCGTGCTCAATTTCGAGGCTGTGCATTATAGGGAGAGGCCCCAACCCGGTCAACCATATAGCATCGAAAATTACATTTAACCTGATTGACAATCATTCTCATTAAGATTAGCCTTCTTTCATTAACTATTTGAGATCAGTAAGAGCCATGTACGTCTGTCTTTGTAAAGGCATCACCGACACGCAAATCCGCGCCGCTATCGCCGACGGTGCGAATTCCTTTAAAGACGTTCGCAACACTCTGGGCGTTGGCAGCCAATGTGGCAAATGCGGCATCCTGACGCGCGAAATACTCCGCGAAACACTGCTGGATAGTACGCAGCAAGAGGAGCTGTTCTACGCGCTCAGTTGACTTTAGGCGGCGAAATCTCATCGCACTTTATAGGCCTGCTGAAAAAATCCCACCTGGAATACGACTGCGAATCTTTCGTACTTACATTCATTTTTAGCTCTATTAATCAATGACTTACGATTGACGAACCGATGCCAACAACGGCATAATACTCTTTCTTACTCAGAAGGAGCTGTCCCGTGAAAGGCGACGCAATTGTCATTCAATTTCTTAATAAGGTACTGGGCAACGAGCTGGTCGCCATTAATCAGTATTTTTTGCACTCACGCATGTACAAAGATTGGGGTCTCAAGGAGTTGGCAGACCATGAATACGCCGAGTCCATCGATGAGATGAAACACGCCGACCAGCTCATCGAGCGCATTCTGTTTCTGGAAGGGCTACCTAATCTTCAGGATTTGGGCAAGCTCATGATCGGTGAAAATACGCAGGAAATACTCAAATGTGACCTGACACTTGAGATGAAGGCCATCCCTGATCTACGGGAGGCCATTGCGCACTGTGACTCAGTTCAGGATTACGTCACGCGTGAGCTGTTTAAAAGCATACTCGAGTCGGAGGAGGAACACGTTGACTGGCTGGAGACCCAACTGAGCTTGCTTGAAAAGGTAGGCATTCAGAACTACCTGCAGAGCGCGTCACAGCACGCATCCTGAACGCGATCCCGGCACGCCGACCAGATACGTCCTGGCCGGGCGGTCCTTTGCACGCATTGCGTGCAAAGGACACACACCCTTAAATTACAGGAATTGGCGCTCATTTTAACAGAGCCGCTACGCTGTTCTTTAAGGACAAAAACCTTGCACAAACCCTCCGCCATCAAGCATAGTCCGCAAGTCAGTGCGCCGCTTAAATCGCTAGGCGCACACGCGTTAAATTACGCGTTGACAGGCCGCGCCGGAGCGTCTCGCGCACTAGTGAGACTGCTGCACGTCAAGGTCTTTTTTACACCCAAACCTCTCTATAAAGACAGCTCAAAACAAGCAACTTACGCTTCAACTGGGGGCAAATGACACATACCTATCACCGCCAGAGTCTGCCGTTTATGTACTTTGTCGCAAACGTACCGGTTCGCTTTAAGGGACGCCACCACTCGTGCCACTCGCGTGCGGCTGCAATTCTGCTGATATTATTCGTGACACTGGGCGCGCCCATAAGCTTTGCGCAGGAAGAACTGCAGCCCGATTCGACAGCAACGGAAGAAGATAATTCAAAACCGATAGCGGCTTCCACGCCCGTGCAACCCCCCACCGAAACAATCCCTGTAACGGATCAAGTAGCGGCTAACAGTACTGAGGGTCTTGCCCCAATATCCGTGCAGGTCGATCGATTAGTTCTGACTGAAGAACCTCGGGACGCTTCCGTGGTGGAGTTGGTCACTGCCGCAAATCCAGCGTCGGATCAGCCGCTCCTGCAACAGCAAAGCTCAAATAACCAGCCACTCGAGCCGCCAACAAGCACTGCTGGAAAAAGTTCAACAGACACCACTGTCAATGATGCAGATGCACCGCTGGAAATACTCGGAACAAGCATCGCTCGTGGCGAGTCGCGCCGTTTGGTGTGGATAGGAGGCGAGACCTCCTATGGCGGCAAGCTGGAAACGCCCGTGTATGTTATACGCGGTGAGCATCCCGGCCTGACGCTTTGCCTGACTGCAGCCATTCACGGGGATGAATTGAATGGCATAGAGATCATAAGGCAGATAGTCAGCGACCTCTCTCCGAAGAAACTCTATGGCACCGTAATAGGCGTCCCGATAGTGAATCTGCTGGGCTTTACTCGCGGCACCCGCTACTTACCCGATCGGCGAGATCTAAATCGGTATTTCCCCGGCAACCCCAATGGCAGTGCAGCTTCACGTATTGCCTACTCTTTTTTCAATAGTATTGTTCGCCATTGCGACCTGTTAGTAGACCTGCACACCGGTTCTTTAAGCCGCACCAACATGGCCCAGGTCCGTGCAAACCTGCAGATACCTGAGGTGCTTGAGCTCACTACTAAGTTTGGTTCAACCGCAGTTCTGCACAGCGGAAAATTGCGCGGGAATTTGCGCAGTGCCGCCACCAACGATGGCATACCCGCGGTAGCGCTCGAATTAGGAGAACCCGGCACCCTGCAGCCAAAGCATGTCGAGGAGGGTGTTGAAATTATCGAAACCGTAATGAGTGCGCTGAAAATGAAGCGTCGTCTGTGGACGATGGGCGAGTCACAACCCGTCTTTTACAGCTCGCGCTGGGTGCGAGTAAACACCGGCGGACTTCTGATCTCGCAGGTTGACGTCGGCGAGCGCGTCTGGGCGGGCGATGTGCTCGGCTCAATGGTTAATCCGATCACCAATGAATCATTCGATGTTGTTTCCCCTTATTCAGGTCGGGTCTTGGGAATGGCACTCAACCAGTTTATGTTACCCGGATACGCCGCCTTCAACGTCGGCATTGTTGCGGACCAGAAGGAAGCCGTTGATGATGCGCAGTCATTTGAATGCATCAACACCCAGATGGATCCCGATCAGGTGGCAGAAGAATTCGGTTGCGCCCCAGATGGCGATGAAGAAGCTGCGCAAGAGGGCACAGACGAGCTTGATCTGGGCGTCAACAAAACTGAAGAGGGCAGCTGATAACTCAGGTCACAGAGGGTTTCGGGCAAGGTGGCCGTGGCTTAAGCTGTTTCACCGGTGCCAAACCGAGCAGAGCTTGCAGAGATACACTATGTTGCGCGATCACGATTCACGAATCAGTTCTCGATACACCGCCTGGCCCATTCTGGCGGCGCTTTGCTTGCTGTTATTGATCTATTCTAAAGTGGTGTCTGCTGCAGGAACAACGGTCCCTATCTCGGCCTCTCTGGCAACCGGTATCGCAGCAGACCTTTTCCCCGTCACCATAAAATTAAGCAAAGGAAATCTTTTCCTCACTGATCCTGTAGCGCTCTTTCTTGACGAGGGACGTATCGGCATGCAGGTTCGAATTCAGGCCTATGACCACCGCCCCGACGAGGGTGTCGCCATCAGCGAAATGGGGCAAGCCACTTTCTCAGGAACGCTCGACTATGACGCAGCTGCGCAACAGATTTTACTGGGCGACCCTCGCATCGATAAACTTACATTTGATCGTGAGAATACAGTCACTCAAAGCTTCCTTAATATTATGAAAAGCGCATGGTCAGCGCAGGTGACAAATCCGCTGCGTGCAGATATCCCACCGCATCCCTATGTCCTGCCATTCAGGAACAACATCCGCAGTCTTGCCTACGATGGGAAAAACATTATTCTGACGCTCTCTTACGAGTAAATCTGTTTTTTGCAGCGGAGTAAGACGCTGGATCGCTCAACGTAACACAGCGCGCCTGAACGCTGATCTCTATACGCTCAGCGCAATGATGCCATGCGAGCCAGGCCTTCAAACACGAGATCGGGGGCCCACTGGCCGCCGCGCTGTAACAACTGCATAAGAACCTCCCCGGAGCCGCCACAAAAGAAGAGGGAGACAGCCTCATTATCAGGCGCCTGGTCCAACGCCAAGGCGACAGCCCCAGCCTGTGCAAGTGCAATGCCATGGCGCACAGCCTCAGCAGTGGAGCGGCCCGGCGTGAGAGCGTAGTCGACCTGTTCGTCAAAGCGCACGCGATGGGTATCCAGCAGCAGCGCGCGCTCCATCAGGGCAGACCCGGGAATAATATATCCACCCTCGTGCTGGCCCAAGGCACTGACAAGATCGATAGTAAGCGCAGAACCTGCGTCGACAACATACATCCTGCCCTGCTCGCGCTCACGGGCACCGAGCATCGCCAGCCACCGGTCAATACCCATACGGCTGGGGTCAATATAGCTATTGCGGAGACTTCCGGTATGCGCCTCAGTCCGCGCAAACCAAGGTAATAGGCCCCAACGCTGCGACAACAGAACGCTGAGGGCCTGTTCTGCCACTGGCGCTGCAACACTCGAAATCCACAGATGTTGCAGATCGTCGCAACAGTTCAGCAGCGATGTCTGGGAGCCTTCATCACCAGCGCGGTAGATTCCACGGGATATCACCGTATCGTCGCTCATCAGGCGCCACTTAGCACCGCTATTTCCGACATCCAACTGCAGGCAGTTGCCGCCCACGCTCACGGCGCAGCTCGCAGGGAAATCTCGCCGCCGTATATTGCCTGCACACCACTGGCCGTTTCTAACTGCAGTGCGCCGCGTTCAGTCACTCCTCTTGCGATGCCAGCCAGCTGCCCAGAACCCGCAGAGAGCACCACCGGCAATCCAGAAAAAGCATCCAATGCCTGCCACTGCTCGCGCCAGTGCCTGAATCCCTGCTGCTCGAAATCGGCAGCCAGCGGCAACAACTCGTTCAGCAGCGCTGCGAGCAATTGATTGCGCCGCGGTTGCGGCTGTGCAGCGATAGACCGGACATCGGTCCAGGCCTGGTCAATGCCGGTAGCGGCCGCCTCGGGCATAGCGACATTCAAACCAACGCCGATAACCACTCGGCAGCTGCCGGCGGCATCGCCGCTCATTTCCAGTAAGATACCGCCGAGTTTGGCGCCGCCGTACAGCATGTCGTTGGGCCACTTGAGTTGCACGCCGGATATATCACAGGCGCGCAGAGCACGTGCCACACCGACGCCCACCGCCAAACTCAGACCTTCCAGCGCCGCCGCGCCTTGAGTGAACTCCCAAAGCAGAGATAGATACAGATTACTGGCGTAGGGGCTAACCCACTGCCGCCCACGGCGACCGCGCCCGGCCGTCTGTTGCTCGGCGGTAAAGACAAGCCCCGACGCATTATCCTGCCCCGCCCACCGCAGTGCTTCGGCATTGGTGGAGTCGACGCTGTCGAGTATATTCAGCCCTGATAACAACGCAGAGGATCGAGTATCAAGACCTTGTCTGATCTGCACCTCATCGAGCAGATCAATGCCGCCGGGGATCCTGTAACCTTTACCCCTTACAGTCTCGATCGTAATGCCCGACTCAGTCACAAGTCGGTTTACCTGCTTCCAGACTGCGGTTCGACTCAGCCCCATAACGTCCGCCAGATTCTGGCCGGAGCGGAACTCACCATCTGCCAACAACGGCAAAAGCGCAGACCTAGACATCAACTGCAGCACCAAAGCGCAATATCGTTGAGCAAACGCAGTGCGCTGCTTGCATAAGCACTGTGGCCGTTAGCCTTTTTGGTAGCGTCATTTTCATAGATAAAATCCAATTTACACTGAACGGACTGCAAACCAGCCGCCGTACAAAGAATTCGCCAGTCCGAGGACAATTTTCCTAAGCGATCATTCTGACTATTTTTGTGCGCAAACGAAAGCAAATTGACCCCCTGAAATTTCAGTACAGCGGGGTGACAAACACCCCCTTAAGCCAGATAATAATTGACGTTTACGTTAACGTAATTATTTACTACACTATCCTCGCTACCAGCTACCCTGCGAGAGTCCGATACTGTGGTAAAGAAAACCTACTCAATCTCTGATCTCGCTAAGGAATTTGGCGTCACTACACGCACTATTCGCTTCTACGAGGAGAAGGGCTTGATTCAACCGGTGCGTGAAGGACAGAAGCGATTGTATTCACCTGCGGATCGAGTGCGCATTCAACTGATTCTGCGTGGTAAACGGATCGGGATGACGCTGCAGGAAAGCGTGGGGCTGATCGACATGTACGATCCATCGCACAACAATGCGCAGCAACTGGCTTCCCTCATCAACACCATCGGCCTTCGAAGAGCCACATTGCTCCAACAACGAAAAGACATCGAGGAAATGTTGCGCGGGCTGGATGAGGTGCAGAATCTATGCGAAAAGGCACTGGGAAAGCGACGTAATAAGGGTCGATAGACAGGAATGACACAAATGACAGGAACCCAACCATGAATATGAAATATCCCACACTCAACTTCGGCCTCGGCGAAGAGATCGACATGCTGCGCGACGCGGTGTATCAGATGTGCCAGAAAGAAGTTGCGCCACGCGCCGCGGAGATCGACCGCAACAACGAATTTCCCGCAGATCTATGGCGAAAGTTCGGAGACATGGGCCTGCTCGGTATTACAGTGCAGGACACCTTCGGCGGCAGCGGTATGGGTTACCTTGCGCACGCCGTGGTAATGGAGGAGATCAGTCGCGCCTCGGCCTCCGTCGGGTTGTCTTATGGGGCTATGTCCAATCTGTGCTTGAACCAGCTGCAGAAAAACGGCAGCGAAGCGCAGAAAGCCCGCTACCTGCCACCGTTGTGCAGCGGTGAGCACATAGGCGCGCTGGCCATGTCGGAGGCCAATGCCGGCTCCGATGTTGTCAGTATGAAGCTGCAAGCGCGCAAGCAGGGCGACACCTATCTGCTCAATGGCACCAAGATGTGGATCACCAACGGTCCCGATGCGAATGTCTACATTGTCTACGCGAAAACGGACCCCAATGCTGGCTCCAAAGGTATTACGGCGTTTATCGTGGAGCGCGACTTTCAAGGGTTCTCGCGCTCGCCCAAGCTCGACAAGCTGGGCATGCGGGGCTCCAACACCTGCGAACTGGTGTTTCAGGACTGTGAGGTTCCTGCCAAAAATATACTACGCAACGAAGGCGATGGCGTCAGAATACTGATGTCTGGCCTGGATTATGAGCGCACGGTTTTGTCGGGCGGACCCGTAGGCATTATGCAGGCCTGCCTCGACGAGGTACTGCCCTACCTGCATGACCGCAAGCAGTTCGGCCAGAGTATCGGCGAGTTCCAGTTGATGCAGGGTAAACTGGCGGATATGTATGCCGACCTGAACGCCTGTCGCGCTTACCTCTACGCGGTCGCCGGCGCCTGTGATCGCCAAGAGGAAACCCGACAGGACTGTGCTGCTGTGATCCTCTACACGGCAGAGAAAGCGACCCAGATGGCCTTGCAGACTATTCAGGCGCTAGGCGGTTATGGCTACACTAATGACGCCAATGCTGGGCGCCTGCTGCGCGACGCCAAACTCTACGAAATCGGTGCCGGCACATCAGAAATTCGGCGCATGCTGATTGGCCGCGAACTGTTCAACGCAACCGCTTAGGAGTAATACGATGGCCGTGCTGACCTCACGCCTCAATCCCCGTGATGAGACCTTTGGCATCAATCGGAAACACATGCAATCTCAGGTCGATGACCTGCGTAGCAAGGTGCAGAGCATTCGCCAGGGGGGAGGCAGCAAGGCGCAGGAACGACACACTGCCCGCGGCAAGTTGCTACCTCGAGACCGGCTCAACGCGCTGCTGGATCCGGGATCACCGTTTTTGGAGCTGTCCCAACTGGCAGCCTACAAGGTCTACGAAGACGATGTCCCCGCCGCGGGCATCATCACCGGGATCGGTCGCATCGCCGGACAGGAATGCATGATTTTTATCAACGATGCAACCGTGAAAGGCGGCACCTACTATCCGCTCACGGTGAAAAAGCAGGGCCGCGCACAGACCATCGCTGAAGAAAACCGCCTGCCCTGCATCTACCTTGTGGACTCCGGAGGTGCCTTCCTGCCACTGCAGGATGAAGTGTTTCCCGACCGCGAGCACTTCGGGCACGCGTTCTATAATCAGGCACGCATGTCGGCAAAAGGTATCCCACAGATTGCTGCCGTACTGGGCTCATGCACAGCGGGCGGCGCCTATCTGCCCGCCATGGCAGATGAATCTATCATTGTGAAAAATCAGGGCACCATTTTTCTCGGCGGGCCGCCACTGGTAAAAGCTGCCACCGGTGAGATCGTATCGGCCGAAGAGCTGGGCGGCGCCGATGTGCATTGCCGCACCTCCGGCGTCACCGACCACTACGCCAACAACGACCATCACGCACTGGAACTGGTGCGACGCGCCGTGAGCCGCCTGAATCGCGTCAAGCCGGATGCCATGGATGTGCGCCCGGCTGTTGAGCCGCTGCTCCCAGTGGAAGAACTCTACGGCGTGATTCCCGCCGATACCAAACAGCCCTACGATGTGCGCGAGGTGATCGCGCGCATCGTCGATGGCTCAGACTTTGATGAGTTCAAAGCCTTGTTTGGAGAAACCCTGGTGTGCGGCTTTGCACGCATCCACGGCTATCCGGTGGGCATTGTCGCTAACAACGGCATCCTGTTCAGCGAATCTGCGGTAAAGGGTGCCCACTTTGTCACGCTGTGTGCACAGCGCAAGATGCCATTGGTGTTCTTGCAGAACATCACCGGCTTTATGGTCGGCAAGCAGTATGAAGCGGGCGGCATTGCCCGACACGGCGCAAAAATGGTCCATGCGGTCGCCTGCGCCAGAGTGCCCAAGTTCACGGTGATGATTGGCGGCTCGTTCGGTGCGGGCAACTACGCTATGTGCGGACGCGCCTACGACCCGCGTTTCCTGTTCATGTGGCCCAATGCCCGTATTTCAGTGATGGGCGGAGAGCAGGCGGCGGGCGTACTTGCGACCGTGAAGCAGGATCAACTTGCGCGCGACAATGCACAGATGAGCGCAGAAGAGGAAGCTGCTTTTAAGAAACCGATTATCGATGCTTATGAAAAGCAGGGCCATCCGTACTATGCGTCGGCGCGCTTGTGGGATGACGGGGTGATTGATCCGGCGGATACACGAACGGTGCTGGGGCTTTGTATTTCGGCATCGTTGAACGCGCCAATTGAGGAGACATCGTTTGGTGTTTTCAGGATGTAGTTGTGGGTTTCTGAAAACCGGCCGGGTATTTCACTTTGAATACCGCAAGGTCTACTAATGGCGCAAGCGGGATCGTGTGAGGCCATGGATGGCCGAGCCGAGCGCACATAGATGTGCTTGTAGCGTATCCCGCTTGCGCCATTAGTAGACCTTGCCTCTGTTTGCGAGAGGATTTGATCATCGTCATCTTTTTCGAGTAAAGAAAAGCACAAAATCAGAAATACAGAAGCAAGGACTAACGCAATGTTCAACAAGATTCTAATAGCCAACCGCGGCGAAATCGCTTGCCGTATCATCAAGACGGCGCGACGCATGGGCGTGGCAACCGTGGCTGTCTATTCGGATGCCGATCGCGATGCACTGCATGTGAAGCTGGCCGACGAGGCCGTACATATCGGCCCTGCGCCCGTGCGTGAGTCTTATCTATTAGGTGACCGTATACTCGAAGCCGCGCAAATCACCGAAGCAGATGCCATCCATCCGGGTTACGGATTCCTGTCGGAGAACGCCGGGTTCGCAGCAGCCTGCGCCGAACAGGGTATCGTGTTTATCGGGCCGAGCAGCGAAGCAATCGCCGCCATGGGCAGTAAAGCTGCCGCCAAACGCATTATGGAAGACGCCGGCGTGCCGCTGGTGCCGGGTTATCACGGCGATGCGCAAGACGCTGAGCTGTTGCGGGCGGCTGCAGAGGATATGGGCTATCCAGTGCTACTGAAAGCGACTGCCGGTGGCGGCGGCAAGGGCATGCGTCAGGTAGGGTCACCAGCGGAGTTTGACGAGGCGCTGGCGGCAGCGCGGCGCGAGGCAACGGCCAGCTTCGGCGACGACCGCATGCTGGTCGAGAAGTACCTCATCAAGCCCAGGCACGTTGAGTTCCAGATATTTTTTGACCACCTCGGCAACGGCATCTATCTGGCAGAGCGCGATTGCTCAGTGCAGCGTCGTCATCAGAAAGTCATTGAGGAAGCACCTGCGCCGGGCATGACGGACGCGCTGCGCAAAGCGATGGGCGAGGCGGCAGTCAAAGCAGCGCGCGCCATTGATTACAGTGGTGCCGGCACGGTAGAGTTCCTGCTGGAAGAGGACGGTAGTTTCTACTTTATGGAGATGAACACGCGCCTTCAGGTCGAGCATCCTGTCACTGAGATGATCACCGGACAGGATCTGGTGGAATGGCAGTTGCTGGTCGCCTGCGGCGAAGCACTGCCGCTGACGCAGGAAAACGTTTGTATTCGCGGCCATGCTTTCGAAGCGCGGGTGTATGCCGAGGACCCGGACAACGACTTTCTACCGGTCACCGGCACCCTGGATTTCCTGCGCCCGCCTGAGGAGTCCCGCTACGTGCGGGTCGACACCGGTGTCTGCCAGGGCGATGAGATCAGTGTTTACTACGACCCGATGATCGCCAAACTCATCGTCTGGGATGAGTCCCGAGAGCGCGCCCTGCAGCGACTGGGGAGCGCACTATCGCAATACCGCATCAGCGGCACGGTCACCAATCTCGACTTCCTGTATAACCTGGCCACCTGCCGCCCCTTTGTCGAGGCGCAGCTGGATACCGGTTTTATTGAGGAACACCGTGATCTCATTTTCCATGAGCAACCTCAGGACCTGGCGCGTGAGTTGCCGCTGGCCGCCTTTACACTAGTCCTGCACAGGCAGCAGTCGGATGCACTGGCGTCCTGTATTGGCCCCTACTCACCCTGGCAGAACACCAACGCATGGCGGCTCAACGAACCCCACATCCACCGCCTACAACTGTCTTGTCACCAGCAGGATTATTGTGCGCAGGTAGAGCAACGCGGCGCGCGGTATCATGTGTCTGTTGCCGGACACACCGCAATATTCGAGGGCAGTCTGGACGGCGATATCCTGCATTTTGAAGTCGAGGGTCACCGCAGACGCGCAACCCTCGCACGTGCGCACCAAAGCTTCACACTATTTCTGCCTGAAGGGGCCTGCCATTTTCACGAGGCGCACGCCGACACAGGCGAGGCCAACAGCACCACGGGCGACAGCGGATTGCGCGCTCCCATGAATGGCACCATCGTCACTCTGCTAGCAGAAATCGGTACACCGATTGCCGCTAATACGCCCCTGCTGGTGATGGAGGCGATGAAAATGGAGCACACGATCCGTTCGCAAAGCGCAGGCACAGTAGCGGCATTTTTCTATGCGCCCGGCGATCTCGTTGCTGGCGGTACGCCGTTACTCGATTTTATCCCGCTGGCGGAGTAACCCACCATGGAACTGCCGAAAAAAGTACAAATCGTGGAAGTCGGGCCGCGCGACGGGCTGCAAAATCAACAACAAACCATTCCGCTTGCCGCCAAGTTACGGTTGATCAATGATCTCGCCGACGCCGGTCATACCGTTATTGAGGCGGGCAGTTTTGTGAATCCCAAGTGGGTACCACAGATGGCCGACAGCGGGCAGGTATTTGCCGGGATAGAACGCCGCCCTGGTGTGCGCTACTGCGCGTTGACACCGAATCTGCAGGGCTTCGAACGCGCGCTTGCCGCCGGTGCTGACGAGGTCGCGATCTTTGCCGTGGCCACCGAGACGTTCTCCCACAAGAATATCAACTGCGGTATAGAGGAGAGTTTGCAACGTTATCGAGACCTGGTGAAGGCCGCACAGCAACACAACCGACCGGTGCGCGGGTATGTGTCGTGTGTGCTCGGTTGCCCTTATGAGGGGGATGTCGCGCCGCAAGCTGTTGCTGACGTCACAGAAAAGCTGCTGGATATGGGCTGTTACGAGGTCTCTTTGGGAGACACGATCGGCGTGGGCACGCCCGGTAGTATGCAGCATCTGCTGGATGTCTTGCTCACGCACTTCGCACCGCAGCAACTCGCCGTACATTGCCATGACACCTATGGCCAGGCACTCAGCAATATCCTCATTGCACTGCAGCACGGTATCGCCACCATCGACGCCTCGGTTGCGGGGCTCGGCGGCTGCCCCTATGCGCCGGGTGCCTCCGGCAATGTGGCAACCGAAGACGTCGTCTATATGCTGCAGGGCATGAGTATCGAGACGGGGCTATCGCTGGATAAGTTGATTGCCGCCGGTAGCCGAATTTCTGCTACCCTTGGTCGAGAAAACGCATCCGCTGTCGCACGGGCGCGCCTAGCACACGCTTAGACTGAGAACAAGATGGCAGACGGCCCCGGTTCACTATTGCGCAACACCGCTGCCACTCTGATATGTCTGTCGGGCACTGGCCAGATCGCTACTCTGTGGCTGCGTGAACTCACGGGCGCGGCACTACTCGATGGATTGTGGGGGACGGTGTACGTGATTATCGGTATCGGACTTTACGGGCATTCACGCTTCTCACTGTCCCTCGGCATGCTCATTCCCATCGCCGCCGCGGCCCTGCTGTTTTATACCGTGCCACAGCCCGAGCAAGTCTATACACTGCGCATCGCTGTAGATGTGGTCGTCGTGCTGCTGTGTGCAACCGTATTGTGGGAAACGCGCCACCATCCCAGCGTGTAGAACCACTCACTACTGCAAGGACATACCGACACCATGGCGCTAAAGCCCACGATCTACAAAGCCCAGATCGAGCTGGCAGACAGTGATCGTAACTGCTTCGAATCTCTGTCACTGACCTTGGCCAAACACCCGTCAGAAACACTGGAACGAATGGTTGTGCGTCTGCTCGCCTATTGCCTGCATTGCGCACAAGGGCTGGAGTTTACCAAGGGAATCTCGACCGCAGATGAACCGGATCTGTGGTTACATGCCGACCATGGCGACATCGAGCACTGGATAGAAGTGGGCCATCCGGAACAGGCTCGTCTGCGCAAAGCCTGCGGGCGAGCAAGGCTGGTGAGTGTTTATGCGTTTGCAAAAAGTACGCCCACGTGGTGGAAACTAAACGGGGAAGGGATCAGTGGCCTGCCACATCTGCACGTCTGGCAACTCGACTGGACCGAAGTGCAAGTTGCCGCTGCCCTGCTCGATCGCACAGTGCACCTCACCATCAGCATCGTGGGCGGCATCGTCTACTTGGACAATGGCAGCGCCTCTACCAGTCTAGAACCGCAACTCCTCTGCCAGAACGATTGATCAAGTGGCAGGGGCCGCATTATCGGCAGGGTGTCTGCGCAGCAGCAACGACAGGAACACCGCGTTCAATACGCCGTAGACAATCGCCCACAAGAGCGCGCTGCCGCTGAGATCTGGCAACGAAGACAGCAGCAGCAAAGCGATGGTGCCAAGCCGAGAGGCCTCCCACTTAAGCAAACGCTCTGCAGATCTGCCCTCCAGCCATAACGCTGTGACCAGTGCAGTGCACAGCAATATCGCCCACCCCGCAAAACCCTGCCAATAAGTGAGCTGCGCGCCTTCCATGTAGTTCAGTACCACTACAACTGATACCAGTTGGAAGAAGCCGTAAACCGATACCGCGCGCGGCACCCTGGGATCGAAGCGCTCAAACTGGCTCAGATCCGTTTTCTCGCGTGGATACTGATCGGCGACATCGGCGGGACGCCAGCCGGTGCGCGACACCCACACTTTGCATTTGTCACGCCAGTTTCTCGTATACCAACTGTCTTTAGCCATATCGACATAGATATGGGTCAGTGCCTTCACGGGGCTCCAACTCTTAAGCGGACCGCGAATACCGTACACCACGGGTTCCTCATCCAGTTCTTCCTGAAAAGTGCCGAACAGGCGATCCCAAATGATGAAGAGGCCACCGTAATTGCGATCCATATACCGGTCGTTCTGTGCGTGATGCACCCGGTGGTTAGAGGGCGTGACAAAAAACCATTCATACCAACCGAGTTTTGGCACATGCTGGGTGTGCACCCAGAACTGGTATATCAGATTGAGGGCACCCACCGTCACCACGACCTCAGCGGGGATGCCCAGCAGGTACATAGGAATAAAGAACAACCAACCCAGCAGGAAGCCCGTGCTCGTCTGGCGCAGCGCCGTGGTGAGGTTATAGTCCTCGCTCTGGTGATGGGCGACATGCGCGGCCCATAAAATCGTGCGCTCGTGGCCCATGCGATGCAGCCAGTAATAGCAAAAGTCGTACAGGACCATCGCCAGCACCCAAGTAAACCAGTGGCCGGCTTCCATCAACGGCAGGGAGAAATGTTCGGTCAGCAGATAGTAAACATACCCGCCAACTCCCAGTGTGACAAAACGCTGCGCCTGACTGAGCACGCCCAGCGAGAGACTGCTGACGCTGTCGTTCAAGCGGTACGTGTTGCGTCCTTTAGCCAGGCCATAAGCCAGCTCCAGCAAAATGGCGAGAACAAAGAACGGAACAGCGTAAACGATAAGGTTCATAATATTAGATCCGGCGATAGTCTTAGCGCGCGCACTCTTTTCAGGATAGGAAGCATCACACAGGTTAATACGCAGCGAGCATTGTAATATC
>Ga0209702_10000971_pt1 | contig 58354 bp, 48 predicted proteins | sample FRY01_FD_187210 | JGI IMG/M metagenome (GOLD analysis project Ga0209702, IMG submission 187210) | Freshwater microbial communities from Lake Fryxell liftoff mats and glacier meltwater in Antarctica - FRY-01 (SPAdes) (version 2) | ecosystem: Environmental > Aquatic > Freshwater > Ice > Glacier...
AAGGAAGGCCTCGCCGCGGCTGAGGCCGCACTGGCGACTGTCAACCAGGACAAAGAGGTCCTCGAGGCGAGACTTCAGGAGGCCCTCGCGGCTGCGCCCGACGCCGAGGCCTTTGAAAAAGCCAAGGAAGGCCTCGCCGCGGCTGAGGCCGCACTGGCGACTGTCAACCAGGACAAAGAGGTCCTCGAGGCGAGACTTCAGGAGGCCCTCGCGGCCGTGCCTGACGCCGAGGCCTTTGAAAAAGCCAAGGAAGGCCTGGCGGAGGCTGAGGCCGCAATCTTCATCCTAGATGCTGATAAGACCGCTCTATACGCCCAGTTTGAGAAGGTGTCCGCGGCGGCAGGCGATGCTGGTGAGGCAGCTGCGAGAGCCGAGGCGCTGGTCGCTGAGCGTGACGCAGCGCAAGCGCGCATCACGGCGCTCGAGAGTGAGCTCGCCGAGGCCGGTGAGCGCCTGTCGTCGGCCGCCGATTCGGGCGAGCTCGACAGCCTCAAGGCCGATGTGGAGCGCCTCAACGCCTCACTCGCCGATGCCGAGGAGCGCGCCAATAGCCTCCGCGAGGAGCTCAGCACCAAGGGCGACGCCAGCGAGGCCACGGGGCGTATCGCGGAGCTTGAGGACAACCTACAGATGCTCGAGACGAGCCTCACCCATGCTGAGGAGCGCGCGATGCGGCAGGCTGAGGAGCTCATGAAGCTGCGCACCGACTTGGAGGCGGCCGCAAGCGGCGGCGGTGGCGGTGGCAGCAGCGAAGAGCTGGACGAGCTCAAGGCTGAGATGGAGCGCTTGCAGGAGAAGCTCGATCGCGCGCGCAGTGACGTCAATCAGGAGATGGACAAAGCCATCGCACTTGAAACTGAACGGGATCGTCTGCAAGAAGAGCTGGAAGCGGCCAAAGCCGGCGGCGGCGGTGACGGCGACGGTGGGCTTGAGAAGGTCCGCGTCGAGCTCGACGTCGTCTACCAGGATCTCAACTCGGTCACACGCGACTGGCGTGGTAACGTCGAATCTCTGGGCGACCTGATCTTCGATGTCCGTGATGTCGCGGGCGATTCGGCGGGCGACAAGTTTGACGCGATGACCGACCTATTGACCGCGATGAATGATATGTCGTCCAATCTGAAACAGAGCATGCGACAGATGCGCACCGTTCTCTTCGGTGAGGAGTGACTATGACGCGACCCGACCATCAAGACGCCGCCCCTCCCCTGCCCGGTGAGGATCAGCAGGTGACTATTGTCTCCGTCCAAGACGGCCAGATCTCTGTGCTTCCGGCCAAGGTCCTCGTCGCGCGTCCCCAAAAGCTCGTGCTTGAGCTCGAGGCGCCGACCTTGGAGACACAGCGTTGGAGCAACGAGCAGGTCTTCACCATACTCTATTCACGCGATGACCTAATCCTGCGGCTTCGCGCCCAGCTGACCGAGCGAGTCGACGAATCGCGCCTCGCCGTCATCCCGCTTGGCCCCGCCCGGGAAGGTGATCGCCGCGATTTTCGCCGGGCGGATCTGGACGTCCAGCTCTATGCCCGCGTGTTCGACACGAAGGACGCCGGGGTCGCGCGTGAGGCGCAGCTGGCCGAGGCCGTGGAGGTGGACCACCCAGGTTTCCGCCTGTGTAGCGTGAACATCTCGGGCTCGGGGATCTCGTTTTCGATGCCGGGCCCCGTCGAGAACGACAGCATTATCGACGTGCGTCTCGTGATGCCCAGCCAGACAGGTCGCGTCATCTCCTTCATCGGGACGCCCGTGCGCGTCGGTCCAGAGGATTCACAAGGCGAGCGCCACGTAGCCCTTCGCTTCTGTCAATTCTCTGAGGCCCACCAAGACGCCATTATCTACGCCGTGTTTTCACATTGTTTCGCGCAGTCGCCCATCGGCGAGGACATCGTGGACTACGATCCTTTCGGCGAAGACTGACGGGTCTCGGCCGGAGACGACCTCCAAGGCGATACGAATGAAGAGAGCCGGACCCTAGCGATAAGGTCCGGCTCTTTTCTTGTGTGCCTAGCGGCGAAATGACGGCTTAGAGGTCGTCGACCGGCTTGGGCGCGGGTGCGGGTGCGGGTGCGGGCGCGCCGGGTTTCGCGGGTGGCGTCACCTTGGGGTCGGGGGTCGGCTCATCAGTCGCCTTCTGGGCGAAGGTGACCGAGTGCTTGCTGATGAGGTGGTACAGGCGCCCCTTGCGGACCTTCTTAAAGGAGGTCAGCTGGACGTCGAGCTCGTAGGGGGCGAAGGCGTCGTTGCGCGAGATCAGGACGACGGCGTTGCGATCGATCGTGGTGTCGAGACCCTTGATGAGGAGCAGCTTTCCGCCCTGCTCGAACTCGGTGTTGTCCCATTGGGTTCCGTTGACCTCAACCTTTACGTACTCGGCGTTCGTGAGCTGTACGTGGGCCTCGCCGTCGACGTCAGCAGCGAAGGCTGTGCCGGTGGAGAGGGAGGCGATGCTCGCGACAAAAAACATGATGAGGAACTTCATGACGATGACTCCTTGAAGATGGGCCGGCTGCGGGATCGAAGCATCAGCGGCTGCCGAAGAGGCCGCGACGAAAACCCGGTCGCCGACATGACTATTCCTTATGAGAACGCGAGGTCAAGGCCGAGTTGCGGTAGAGGCTGTCCGGCGAGGTAGACCTCATAGACCGGGTGGTGGCCAAGCCCGTAGGTGAGATGGAGCCACGTGGGGACGCGGGACGTGACAAAATCCGCGCGCCGGCCAACGGCGAGGCGGCCGGCGCGATCCCCCTGCCCGATCGCGCTGGCGGCGTTGCGCGTGAGGCCAATGAGGGCCTCTGCCGGGCTGAGGCCGTACTGCGTGCACGCGAGGGTCGCGATGAGCCAAGGGTTGCTGGTCGCCGATGAGCCGGGGTTCAGATCGGTGCCGAGGGCCATCGGGATCCCGCGGGCGCGCATCGCCCGGACCGGGGGGCGGGCGTCGTCGCCAAGGAAGACCGAAGCGCCAGGCAAGAGCACAGCGACCGTACCGTGGGCGGCCATCGCGTCGAGTACGGCCTCGGAGGCGTGTTCCAGGTGTTCGAGGGAGGTCGCGCCGAGCTCGGCCATCGCGGCCCCGAAGCCGGACGCCGTCAGCTGCTCGGTGTGGGCCTTGAGCTTGAAGCCGAGAGCGCTGGCGCGCGCCATCAATGGGGCCGCTGCCTCAGGGGTGTAGGCGCCCACGTCGACGAAGATGTCGACGAACTCGGCCAGGGGGCGCGCGCGTGGGAGCAGCTCATCACAGACGGCCTCAAACCAGGTCTCGGGCGTGTCGGCGAGCTCCGGAGGAACTTTGTGTAGCAATAGTGTGGCGACCAAGCGCTGCGGTACGAGCTCTCTCAACAGTTGGATGACCGCTAATTGTTTGAGTTCATCGGAGATCGTGAGGCCATAGCCAGATTTTATCTCAACTGTCAGGACCCCCTCGCGTGCGAGAGCATCGAGGCGCGCCTTCGCCAGCCCAACCAGGGTCTCGGCGGACGCGGCGCGGGTCGCGGTGACGGTCGTGACGAGGCCTCCACCCGCCGCGGCGATCTCGGCGTAGGTAGCCCCAGCGCAGCGGGCGGCGAAGTCGGCGGCGCGGTCACCCGCGAAGACGAGGTGTGTGTGCGGGTCGACGAGCGCCGGCAAGGCGATGACGCCGCCGAGGTCGATGACCGGCGCCGCGTCGAGGCCTTGGATGTCCGCCATCGCTGTGCGTGGGCCGAGCCAGCGGATGGTCCCGGCGCCATCAGTCACGATAGCCGCGTCCGAGATAAGCCCCAGGGTATCGTCCGCAGTGGGTCCAGGGCCATCCATCGTAAGCAGCTGCGCGATTCCGACGAACACACGCCACGCCGGATCCACTTCATCGATGGTTGGATGGTTCATTTGAACTACAGGTATCGTTTGAAATCGGCGAGCAAGGCTTTGACCGATCCGTCGAGATCGTCGCTGTCGGCTAGGCGTTTTGTCACCCAGGCCTTGATGGTCTCGTCCCCCAGCGCGATGAGGGCGAGGGCGTCGACTAAGCGGCGACGAAAGAAGCCCTGCTCGGCCGTCCATGCGCTCTTGCCAAGGCCCACGTCGACGGGGAGCGTCTTACACACCATCGCCGCGCCCGCGGGGGCATCGAAGGCGGCGATTAGCGGGTCACGCATCCGCGAGTCGCGGAGGTATTTGACGACATTCGCTGCCTCGCAGCGGCGTGCCTCCGAGCCTGTTATCAGCTGGGGGGCCCAGATCGCGATCGTGTCCTTTAGGACCTTCGCCTCGGCGTCCGAGAGGCGCGACTCGTCGAGCTCTGGGCGGGCTTTATGGAAGGCGTTCGCCAACGCGAGGGTTGACCAAGCGACGGCGCTCCAGCTCTCGTCGGTGAGGTCTGGCCAGCCGGCGACGGGCGCGATCGCTTCAAAGGCCGCGAATGACCGGAGGCGACCAAGGGCGACGACGCTGGCACGCCAAATGGCCGTGTTGACCTTTTGGCGGTCGGTCGCGTCGCGGATTAGCGCTGGTTCGCTGGGCGTATCGCGCAGCAGCCCGAGGAGGTAGGTCAGATCCACGGCGCGCGCCGCCGGGGCCGTCTCGCGCGCCGCGCGAAGCTGGGGGCCCAGCCGCTCGCGGAGGTCCGCGAAGTGGGTGCGTTGCCAGCTGTCTTGGCGTCCGTCGGCGTTCCAAGAGTCGATCGCGTCGGTCAGGTAGACGACCAGCGCGCCCATCGCGGCGATAGAGGCGCTGCGGACCTCATCGGGTTGCCGTGGGTCGCGCCAGGTGAGATCGAGGGCCTCAAGGATTGGCGCCACGCGGTTCTCCCGGCGTTCGGCGCTGAGCCTGCCGATCGAGTCCAGCTTGCCCGCCGTGTCGTCGCTGCGGAGCGTCGTGCGGAGGCTGCCGAAACGCTGGTATCGGGTCAGGAAGCCATCGGCCACGCGATCGAACGTGAACCCGGTGGCGGCCGTGAGCAACGCGAAGATTATCGAGAACTGAGGCATGAAGGTCTTCATGCCCCGGATCGTGTCAGGTGAATCTAGGTCCGCGTCGGCCGGCGGAGGCACGCGCAATCCAAGGATCACACGCTCGCGCCAGCGGTTTGGAAAGGCGAGATCGCCGACGAGCGTCGCGCCGGCAGCCCCAAGGGCGAGCAGCGCGAACGCCAATCCCAGTAGTAGGAGCAAGTTGACGAGGTGCGAGCTGCTCTCTTGCCAAATGTAGTCAGTGGCGACAGGGCCCACGGCGAAGATAACCGCCAAGAGCCCCACAATCACACCCGCTAGCCGTGTTCGACTCGACGCGAACCAACGAATCACTGCAGACCTTCGACCACCGATTTTAGCGCCTTCGCCTGGCCGATCCAGTCCGCCAAGATGACCTCAGAGGGGAGCACCGGCGCGATGCGGTGGACGCCATTGGCGGCCTCCAGGCGTCCGTGGAGATCCGCGGGCGCGGCCGTCGCGAGGTCATGGGCGTGCCGGATACCGCCAGCCTGAAGCAGACGGACCATGCTCGGTCCGAGACCGTTGACGCGCAGCAGATCGACCTGGGCGGCGATGGTGGTGAGGCGAGCGAAGGTCAGGCCGGACTTCATCGCGACCTGCTCGCGCCCGGAGGTGCTGCTGATCGCGCCGATGAGCGCCAGCGTCGTCTCAATCCCGGCCTTCTTGAGCGCGTCGCTCTCGGTCTGGGTGATGAGATTGTCGACGGGCAGGCGATAGTGGCTGGCGCTTGCGGCCGGTGCGACTGACGCGAGCATCAAACAGCTGGCCGCCGCGACGAGGGCGGAGCTGATCATGCGAGAGAAGATATTCGTGTGGTTCGTCATGAGAGTTTAGTCCTCAGGGTTCGGTGCGACAGGGAACGAGAAACCAACAGAGACGCCGAAGAGCCAGTTGTGTCCGAAGGATGAGCCGGGAACAGACCCGTCCTTGCGGGATGAAACAGCGCGATTCACGAGATAATCCCGTAAATCGAACCCGAGGGACAGCCAGCGGTCGAAAAAGAAACGCATCCCGACCCCAAAGACGGGCGCCAGGGAGACCGAGTCGTCGATGCGATCGTCCCCAGAGACGATAGCCGCGCCGACGCCGCCCATCAGGTGCAGATCCCAGTGGACGAGGGTGTCCGAGAAGAGCATCGCCTTGCCCGAGAGGGGTACGAACTCGAGGGACAGATTCGCGAGGGCCGTAAGCGAGGTCGTCGACAGCTTAAACGGCGCATCTGGGCGCGAGAGCTCGCGCTCAATGTCCTCGGTAAGGGCCGTCTTGACAGCGCCGCCTGCCCAGAGATCGAGGCCCAAGCCGAACCACGACGTGATGTGGTAGCGGTAGGTCAAGCCCGCCATGAGGTTGCGCGAGTAAGGGTCGCCTATCGTGACCCCGAAACTTGGGGCCACGAGATGGCGTCCCTTCAGGATCGGCGACTCGTTCATCGTCGGGGGAGAACCCTCAAGCAGTGGATTTTCGGCGAGGGCGGAACCAAAGGCCGCGAAAGTGACGGCGGACGTCGCCGCGAGCATGAGGGCGTACCTCAGAGCCGGACTTCTCACGGAGAACCTCATTTCGAGTAGGAGTAGTCAAAGCCAAACGGGATGAAAATCGTGATGCCGCCTTGACCAACCACATTGTTGACCAGTTCGCTGCCGGCATTGAACGATTCCACGTAAATGTGGTTGCGCAGCTCGAATGAGAGCGTGAGCCACTTGGCTAAGAAGATGCGCATTCCCACGCCGAGCATACCCGTGGGTAGTGGCGAGTCGCCGCGGCTGGTCTTGGTGACGCCGCCGCCGAGGAGTGCATAGATATCCCAGTACCCGATCGCGTCGTCGAAGAGCTTGAACTTTCCATCGAACATCACGAGGGCGATGTCAGCGCCGGCGTACCATTGGACTTGGGACAGCTCGGGGTAGACCTCGAGGTCGCCGGTGACGTCCGTAAAGATCTTGGAGCGCGATGAGAAGTATTTGCTATACGAAGCACCGATCGAGAGCCACTCGCTGATGTGGAACCGACCGCTGCCGGTGAGAGTGTACTGGTCGTGCATGACATCGGCCGTCGAGACGCCAGCGAGGAAGCCGATCTCTAGCCGCATGGCCTTGACGATGGGCCGCTGCTGGACGACTCGGACCAAAGAGTCCAGGTCGCTCTTGACCTCTTCGGGCTCTTCGGTGGCCTCGTCGGACTCCGTCGGCGACGGCGCCCCGGAATCCGGTTCGGCCGCGCGCACCGCGGCCGTCGCGCCGGAGAGCACGAGAACAGTCATCAAGATTGGGAACCGGTATTTCGTCATGTCTGACTCGCCACGCTCGGAGTAACGTCGCGGACTCTATCTTGCCCCGCGGCCATGGTCAAGGCGGCCCCGCGGGCAGCCATCGTGTTCAGCTAGGTGGTTGGAAGAGCTCGTCGACGAACTCTTTGGCGTCGAATTGACGAATATCCGCCACACGTTCGCCGATCCCGATCCAGCGCACCGGGATCTTTAACTCGTCCGCCACGCCCAGAACGACGCCGCCCTTCGCGGTGCCGTCGAGTTTCGTGAGCACGATCCCCGTGACCTCCGTCGCCTCTTTGAACTGGCGAGCCTGGACGACGGCGTTCTGGCCTGTCGTCGCGTCGAGGACCAGCAGGACCTCGTGGGGAGCGCCGTCGATGGCGCGGCCCATCACGCGGCGCACCTTCTTCAACTCTTCCATGAGGTTGGTGTTGTTGTGCAGGCGCCCGGCGGTGTCGACGAGGATGTAGTCGCACTTCTGTTCGAGGCCGTGTCGCACGCCATCATAGACGACCGACGCCGGATCTTGGTTGTCCTTGCCACGGTAGACCTCGACGCCAACCCGGCGGCCCCAGTGCTCGAGCTGCTCTGCGGCGGCGGCGCGGAAGGTGTCTCCCGCGACGAGGATCACTTTTTTCCCTTCGGAGTTCAAACGATTAGACAGCTTGCCGATGGTCGTCGTCTTGCCGGTGCCGTTGACGCCAAGGACCATAACGACCGTCGGGCCAGACTCGGCGATCTTGGGCGCGGGCTGAGGCCCGGAAAGGATCGCTAGGGCCTCCTCGCGGAGCGACGTCCAGACCTTGTCGATGTCCTTCATGTCCTTGGAGCTAAGGGCCGTCCTCACGCCAGACATCAGGCGGTCAGCCGTGCGGGCGCCGATGTCGGCGGTAAAGAGGACCTCTTCGACCTCTTCCATGAGGTCTTCATCGATCGGCTTGCCGCGCTTGAAGAGGTTGCCGAGCTTCGCGATGAAGCCCTCTTTGCGGGTCCGGCCGAGTCCGTCGCGCATCGTCGCTGGCGTCTCGACCTCGGCCTCGACTTCCTTGACGTCCGCGTCCTCGTCCTCACGGAGCTCCCAGGGGACATCGTCCTTGGCTGGCTTGGCGTCAGCCTTGCCCGACTTGGCTGGCTTGGCGGCCGCCTTTGCGTCGGGTTTTGCTGGCTTCGCTTCGGGTTTTGCTGGCTTCGCTTCTGGCTTGGCCTCGGCCTTTACGGGCTTCGCTTCAGGTTTTGCGGGCTTCGCTTCTGGCTTGGCCTCGGCCTTTACGGGCTTTGCTTCTGGCTTTTCTGGCTTGGCCTCGGCCTTTACGGGCTTTGCCTCGGTCTTTGCTGGCTTCGCTTCGAGTTTTGCGGGCTTCGTTTCTGGCTTGGCCTCGGCCTTTACGGGCTTTGCTTCTGGCTTTTCTGGCTTTACTTCGGGTTTTGCGACGACCGTGACCGGCTTCGCGTCTGTTTTGGCTGGCTTTGCGTCGACCTTGGTCACGCGACTGGCTGGCGTGGCCACCGTGGGCTCCACCGCAGCAGCCGCAGCGATCGCAGGGCCCTCGATCGGGCTAGTTTCAGTCGCCTTGGTCTCAGTCGTCGGTTTGGCCTTCGTGGGCTCAGCGATCGGGAGAACGGCCACTGGGTCGGCGGCGGCCGCGCTCTTGGCGGCCGTCGTCTTGACCTCTGGCGTTGGCGGCAGCGGTGCGAAGGTCTCCTTCGACGCGACCGCGCGAGCAGGCGGTGTCGCGGGCTTTTCGAGCGCGGGGGCCTCGGCGTCCTTGTCCAGCGCAGACCGCTTGCGCGACACGAGCACGAGCACGAGTATGAGCGCCAAGACAGCGATCGCGATAATGATAGGCACGGAATTTGCTTGAAGAACCAGCATAGAGCCTCCCGGATCGTCGCTCCTCACGCGTGCTTCTTGGCAGCTTCGCGACGAGCTAGGGTTGGTGGAGTCTCCATAACACGAATGACTAGTTCGACAACCAGCGCATATTTAGCTTAGATGCCAAACTATGAGCCGCTCTCTCGCCATGGTCGCCCTGCTGCTGGCGTCGCCCCTCATGGGCGGCCGCGCCGGCGCGGCCCCGCTCGGCGTCCGGGCCGGGGTCTCCGTTGACGGAAGTCCCCGTTTTGAAGCGGGTCTTTGGTCTCTCGATTTTCGGCTGCTGACCGACGACGGGGCCCCCCTGCCCCTTAGCGCCCTCATCATCACCCTACCTGATGGGCCTTCGCGCTCAGCGGTGACCGACGCCGAGGGAGGCGCGCGCGTAGTGGTTCCCACGGCAGCAGCCGCGGAGGGGGCCGTGCGTTGGACCGTCAGTTTTCTTGGGACGGCCCTGCATGCGCCGGCCGAGTTCTCCGGGGTGGCCGATCTCAGCCGCGTCCCGGTCGGGCTCTATGTCACGACCTCTGAGGGGGCCCTTGCCCTCGGATCCCCGCCTGCGTCCGTGCATGTGCGGCTTGAGACCCGTGAAACGCGCCCCAAGCGTCTCTCCGACACGGTCATACGGATCCGGCTCGGAGACGGCCCCTTCCAATTCGCCAACACTGGTCCCATGGGCGACCTGGATTTTGTCCTGCAGCCCGACATCTTGACCGCGTCATTGCCAGCGCCAGGTCCGGTCTCGGTCGAGGTCGTCTTTGACGGCGATGCCGCCTTCGGGTCCGCGCGCGCCACGGCCGTCATCGAGCGGCGAGTCCTGGCGCGTGTGACCCTGCGCGTGGCGCGTGAGGGTGATGCTGCTTCAGGGCGGCTGCGTTTCTCCGGCCGCGCTTCCCATGAGTTTGGGACCTACCCGGACGCGCTGGTCCGCCTCTCAGTCGTCGACGACGCGGGCGTCCCGCGCCTAGATCTGCCCGCGCTTTCGGGGCCCGACGGGATCTGGAACGCGTCCATCTCTCTCGAGACCCTCCGCGGTCTGGGCGTCTCGCGCGTGGCCGTCCGCGCGCAGTTGGCCCCGCAAGGACAGATCGCGGCAGCCCGAAGCGAGATGTTGCGCCTCGAGGTCCCGAAGTTGCCTGGACGGTCCGTCCTGTGGCCGGCGGTCGGACTGCTCGCCGTCCTCATCGTGGTGCGGTTGTTGAGTCCGACGGCGCGGCGTGCGGTCGCGACGTTCTTTGCGCGGATCCCAGCCCGGGTGGGTCGCGCCATCGCCGCGATGATCAGCCTCGCGGGCTCCATTTTCCGGCGGAGTGGCCGAGGGGGCGAGCAGCTCCTGGGCGGCACGCAAGGCCCAGTCGAGCCGGCGGCCCGGTTGGTGGGCGCCCCCGCCCCCCGCCGCGACGTGATGGCCATCGCGATCCGAGACCGCGATACGGGTCTCGCGCTTCATGCGCTAGCCGAGGTCCTCGAAGAGGGCGGTCAGGTGGTTGCAACTGCGACCGGTGATTCGTTGGAGTTCCATGGAAGTCCAGGCACGCGCTACACCGTGACCCTGTCGGGCGAGGGGCTCCTGCCGGTCTCGTTCGCTGTCTCCTTCCCACATGACGGGGCCCTGGATGGCGCGGTCGTGCGTATGCGACGGGTCGAGAGGCGCCTGCGCGAGCTCCACGAGGAGACGGCGCGGCGCCACGGCGAGGAGCCCGCGTGGGGCCACGCGACACCCCGTGAGGTTGAAGACCGCATCCGGGCGAGGGGCCCACGTGGCGCCGCCCGGCCCCAAGTGGCGGCGCTCGTGGCCAGCGTCGAGAAGGCCTACTTTGCCCCGCACCCGCCGACGGCCGCTGACGTCGAGGCGATCGAGGCCGCGCTCCACGAGCCGCCTAGCCCCAAGCCGGAGGGCCCATGATGCGGGGGCTGATGCTGCTGAGCGCGACCCTAAGCGCGCTTGCGTGGGCGGCGCCCGGGCGCCGCGACGGAACGACGCCGGTGGATTTCGGGATCCAGCCCGACGTCTGGAACGGCGTGGGCTACCTCATCGATACAGCCAAAGAGGCGCGGGTCGTGCTTAAGCCCGTGTCCGAGTTGGATCTCGGCGAGCTCGAGCCGGGCGATCTGATCCTCGCAATTCAGCCGGAACACCTCCCGGCCCCAGACGAACTCGTTCGCTTCGTGAGCGCCGGCGGCTACCTCATCCTCGCAGCCGAGGGCCCGGCCTATTCCGAGGTCTTCGAGGCCTTCGGGGTCCGGACCGGCGTGGTCCCCGTCGAGACCGAGGCTCTCGTCCCGACGCCGATCGCTGCCACGAGCCAGAGGGCCGGCAAGAGGCTCGCCGAGTCCTTTCTCTTCTTCAACGTCGACGAGATTCACACCAACTTTCCGGAATTTCTTCAGGTTATCGGGCGGAGCGCGCGCGGAGTTCTCGCGTGGCCAAACGGCGCGCAATACCTAGTCGTCGAGGTCAGGGTCGGCGCGGGCGCGGCGCTCATCGTCAGCGACGCGTCCGTCTTTATTAACCAGATGCTCCGGCAACATTATGGAAACAAACAGTTTGCGGCGAACGCGCTGCGCTACTTCTGCGAGCGTGAGCCCTGCACAGCCTGGTTCGTCGGCGGTGACGGCGGGGTCAGCGGCCACTTTGACGAAGATATGGCCCGCTTCGGTCCGCTGCAGCGCGCGATCCGCGCCTTCGTCGAGCGGGTGAACGAGGCCGTTCCAAAGGTCCTGCCGCTAGGCAACGACTCGCCTTGGCTCTTGGCGTTCCTGCTCTTGGGGGTCATCCCGCTGTGCCTCCGCCTCGCCATGACGTCTCGAGGTCCACGCGTCTCGGCGTCTAGCCTTGCGCAGACGGCCCCGCCTGTGGAGATGGCGCACGCATTCGCGGCGCGGCGCGGCGCGGCCGATTTCGGGACTCTGGCCCTCGCGCTGGCCGAGTTCGCGGTCAGTGAGGCGGCGCGCGGGGGCAATCGGAACCGTCAGCGGCCTCCACCCATCGTCGCGGGCGCACTCGCCCGGCTCGAGAGCGACGCGCACCGCCTACGCGAGCGCAACGCGGCTGGCGTGTCGTCCGAGTTTTTCGTGCGGGTTCAGGGCGACGTCGAGGCCGTGCTCGACTACCTTCGACCGCGAGGCCGGCCCACGCGCGGCCAACCTACCAAGAGGAAGGAGAGAGATGTTTGAATACCGCCCAGTTCAAGCGGACGAGGTTCGTCGCGCGCTGCTGCAAGAGATCGGCAAGCGCTACATCGGTCCGACCGATCCGGTCGATCTCCTGCTGGTGGCGCTCATCGCGCGCGGCCACGTGCTCCTAGAGGGGGTCCCTGGCATCGCCAAGACGACCCTGGCGAGGGCCTTCGCCGATACCTTGGGGTGCGCCTTTGCGCGGATTCAGTTCACGCCGGATCTCTTGCCGGCGGACATCACCGGAACGTTTGTGTTCAATCTAAAAGAGCAGACCTTTCAGCTCCGCAGGGGTCCTGTCTTCGCCAACATCGTGCTGGCCGACGAGATCAACCGGGCTCCCGCGAAGACACAGAGCGCGCTCCTCGAGGCGATGCAGGAGCAGCAGGTCACGATCGAAGGCCAGACCGAGCAGCTCCCCCACCCATTCATGGTCCTCGCGACCCAGAACCCGGTCGAGCAGGAGGGGGTCTATCTCCTGCCAGAGGCGCAGATCGATCGGTTTCTCTTCCGCATTCTCCTCGACTACCCGGCCTATGAGTTTGAACTTAACATGCTGAAGACCTACGACCAGCCGGTGCCTGATGTCGGGCGAGTGCTTGGGCCAGAGGCGATCGCCGAGCTATCCACCCAGGCAGACGCCGTACATATCGCGCCGCGGCTGATGGACTGGATTGTCCGCCTCGTCCGCGCGACCCGCACGCACTCGGCCGTCCGCCTCGGCGCCAGCCCGCGCGCGTCGTTGGCGCTCATGCGCTGCGCGAAGGCCCTCGCCCTGCTAGCCGGGCGCGCGGTGGTCCTGCCGGACGACATCAAGCGCCTCGTGCGGCCGGTGTTTAACCACCGGATCTTGCTCACCCCGGAGTCCGAGCTCGATGACGTGACCACCGCGGACGTCATTGAAGATGTCCTCGCCGAGACGCCATACGATACGGAGCCCTGATTGACGTCGGATCTTCCGAGCTACCATCAGCTCCGCCTGTCTGTGGCTGGCCGCTGGCTCCTGGCGGTCGTGGCGGCCGGGCTTGGCATCGGGATCGCCCTGCCAGCGCCCGCCCTCGCGGCCCTCGCGGCGATGGGGTTGGGCGCGATAGCGCTGGCGGGGCTGGCCTCTTCGTTTGAGTTGACTGCGATAAGGCGCGGCGCGGTGCGAGTCCAGCCGGTGCTCGACGGCACCGAGAGCAAGCGCGCAGGTCGGCCGACGCGCCTACGCGTCGGCCACCCTGTCAATTTGTCTTGGACCTTCGACGATCCGCATGGGCGAATTCGCCGTTTCGGTGCGGTCGAGCCGCGTCTCACTGCTGGCCTCACCATCGACAGCGACTCGGTCTTGCGCGGCGGACAGAACCCAGGCGACCCCCTCGTCTGTCGGATCGTCGCCCGGCGCGCCGGACTATCCCACATCTTGGGGGTCACCCTTCGAGGCCCGATGGCCGGCGCGCTCTTTGAGGGGATAGTCGACATCCCAGGCTTTTTGCCCGTGCGGGTCCCGCCTAGCGCGGTGGGCTCCTCTCGGAGTCCCCTCTTTGACGCGACCCGAGCCTCTAGCGACAGCAGCCGGGACGTCGTCGTGCGGCGCCCTCGTGGCGCGGGTCTCGAGATCCGTGAGCTGCGGGAGTTCGCCGTCGGCGATCCCTATAAGCACATCGCGTGGCAGGCGACCGCGCGCCGCGGGTACCTGATGGTGCGCGAGTTCGAGACCGACGCGCGCCTGTCGGCGTGGCTCATCATCGACGTCTCACCGAGTATGTATTGGGGCGCGCCCGGAAAGGCGCCCGTCGATCGTGCGGTGTCGGTCGCCGCGATGGCGGCCGACGCACTCCTCCGTGGCCGGGACCGTGTCGGCCTCATCCTCGTGGACCACCGCGTGCGCCTCGTCGTCGAGCCCGGACAGGGGGCGGCCCAGCGGCAACGCGTGCTCGCCGGGCTCATGGAGGTCCACGGGCTCCTGCATGAGGATCGGACCGAGATCACGCACGGCGAGCTGCTGCGATCCATCGAGGCGTGGTTTCACTTTCAACGCGGGACCGTCTTTCGCCTGCCCGCCGGCGGCTTCCAGGGGCGCGCCCCCGGCCTGACGGACATTGACGAGGGGCGGCTCATTGAGGCCTGCGACGCGATGACGGCCGAGTTGGAGCGCCAGGCAGCCCCGCGTCGGTCCCCCGTGGACGCGTTCGCGGATGTCCCGACCCGCACACGCCTTCGGAATTTCTGTCGCCTCGCGGGGGTCTCGGTGCCCCTTGAGCAGGAGAGCCGACCCGGCGGTCAGGCGCAGGGTCTCGTCGAGGCCCTAGAGACGATCATGCGCCTCGGGAGCCGGGGAAGTGGTCGAGCGCAGACGATTATCACCTTCTCCGATCTCCTGACGACGTCCGATCAGCCGCTGCTGACGCGCGCCGCCCTAGTCAGCCGCAGACAACGCCATCAGCTCGTGTTTGTCGTACCTACTCGCCGCTGGGAGCTGGCCGCGGCGGATGGCGCGGGACACCCGTCCCACATCTTCGCGCGCGTCTTGCGCGCTCAGACGCACCTCGACGCGCAGCGGCGGCGCGAGGTCGAGGCCTGTCTGCGGCCCGCCGGCGCTTCCTTCGTGTCCATGGATGAGGAGGACGGGCTCGCCCGCACTCTCCTGCGGATCCGCAATACGAGCTGACGGCGCCGGCGGCGGACAAAGGGCAGCAAGAGACCGCCGCGTGCTCAAAAAGCGTGGCCCCGTGCCCGTCCCGTGTTTAGAGTCGCGCCATGAGCAAGTCCATACTCGACGCCAAGCGCTACGCCGCCATCTTCAAGGTCCTCCACGACCGCCACGGTACCTCCTTAATGGACGAGACCCTGACGATCGCCGCCCGCATCGAGGGCGCCAATCCCTTGTTCCAGGTCGTCCTTGAGAAAAAAGACCGCACGATCAGGTACACGATGGAGGCGGCCGTCAGCCGCGTGGCCTACCCCGCGATGAGCCTCGGCGAGACCCTCGACGTCTGCGTCGACTTCCTCGACTGGTACCTCGCCGAGTATTTCCGCGAAGACCGCGACGCCTTCCTGCCTCTCGATTGGAAGGCCTTCCGTTTCGGCGATCTCGAGGTCATGGCGCGCGGCGATCTCCGCAACGCTCTGCTCGACGACCTCGCCGACGCCTGGCTTCAAGGCGACACAGAGAGCGTCACCAAAGCTGTCGAAGGCCTCAAGAAGCGCCCGGGGCGTTGAAGAGGGTCCCGGGGCGTTGAAGAGCGTCGATCTGCGTCGTCGAGCTTCGGCCTCGTCACGGCCACGAACGTTGGTATTGTATGCGCCCAAGCGCGGGCGGGGACAAGCCCCGCCCCTACAGAAGAGGTGGAATATAAAGACGTTTACGGCATGATTTGCCACGGCGTTGGAGGTAGCCTCTGTAGGGGCCGGTCTTGTGCCGGCCCTGGGCCCGTGCCGGAGACATCAGCCGGCCACAGCCACCGTGGGCTCGCCCTTGCCGTCGAGCTGGCCGCAGGCCGCGCCGATGTCGTCACCCTTGGAGTAGCGGACGGTCACGAGATAGTTGCGACTCAATAGAAAGCGCGCGAAGGTGTCGACGCTGGCTGGGGTCGGCCTCTCGTAGTTGGAGCCCGGCCACGGGTTGAACGGGATGAGGTTCACCTTGCAGCGCAGGCCCTTCAAGAGCACCGCGAGGCGCTTGGCGTCGTCGAGGGTGTCGTTGATCCCGGCCAACATCACGTACTCGATCGTGATGAGGCGGCGCGGCGGCAACGGGAAGGCCCTGAGGGTCTCAAGCAAGCGGCCAATATTCCAGACCTTGTTGATCGGGATGAGGCGGTTACGCTGCTCATCATTCGACGCGTTGAGGCTGACGGCGAGCTGGGGCTGGATGTCTTCTTGCGCGAGGCGCTCGAGTTTCGGGACGACACCCGAGGTCGACACCGTGATGCGTCGCAGCGAGATATTGAAGCCCATCTCGTCGGTGACAATCCTTAGCGAGTTCAGCATGTTGTCGTAGTTATCGAGGGGCTCGCCCATGCCCATGTAGACGAGGTTACCCACGCGCTGCCCCTGCCCGGCCTCGTCAAGGACGCGCTTGGCCCACAGGACCTGGTCGACGATCTCGCTGGCCGCGAGGTGGCGGCGTAGCGGCATGCGCGCCGTCAGGCAGAAGTCGCAGCCGATCTTGCAGCCGACCTGGCTCGATACGCACTGCGTGATGCGGTCGTCCATCGGGATGAGGACGGACTCGATGAGGTCCCCGTGGGAGGTCCGCAGCAGCAGCTTGCGCGTGCCATCGCGGGCGACCTTGACGTCCTCAAGGGTCAGGCCGCCGACGCGCGCTGTGTCGCTCAAGCGGTCTCGGAGCGCCTTCGACAGATCGCTCATGTCGGAGAAGTCCTTCGCCCCGCGCAGATGCAGCCAGCGAAAGATCTGGTCGGCCCGAAAGCGCGGCTCGCCGAGGCTGGTCTTGACCCACTCGGCCAGCTGGGCCCGCGACATGGACTTCAGGTCGGGCCGCGTGTCCAGCACGGGGTTGCCAGTCGGGGTCGGAGTCGGGGTGATGGTCACGATGTCGGGCGCATTCATGGGCGGGCCTTTACCCGACGGGGCGCCCTTTGGGAAGGTTCGGGTATGACTTTGGCCTCCCGCTCACCCGGCGGCCACGAAAAAGCCCCCGACACCAATGAAGGCGCCGAGGGCTCTCTGTCTCAAGGCATCGCCCGAGGGCGACGGCCTGTCTTCTTAAAAGCGCTCGAAGCAGCTGAAGAAGAAGGACTTCTCGAATGCCGCCGTCTCTGGCGCGTCCGAACCGTGGCTGGCGTTCTCGCCGATGCTCTTGCCGAAGCGACCACGGACGGTGTCCGCGCCAGCCTTGGTGGCATCCGTCGGGCCCATGAGGTCACGCCACGCGCTGATGGCGTTTTCCTTCTCGAGGATCATGACGACGCACGGGCCGCTGATCATGAAGTCGACCAGCTCGCCGAAGAACGGGCGCGCCGCGTGGACGTAGTAGAAGCCCTCGGCCTGAGCCTTCGTGAGGGTGACCTTCTTCATGTTGGCGATGTTGAAACCGTTGGCCTCGATCATGTCGATGACCTTGCCGGCGTTGCCAGCCTTGACTGCGTCAGGCTTGACGATTGCGAAAGTTTGCTCGATGGACATCTTAGTCTCTCCGTCTATATCGTTGCTATTGCAAGCATGTGGCTCGGCCCCCGAGGGCCGAACGTTAAAAAAAGTCGTGACAGTTCAGCCGTTCAGCCGTTCATCCGGGCGACGAGCGTCTTAGCGAGCTCGGCCGGCGACGGCACGATCGCGACACCCGCGTCGCGCAAGGCGTCCATCTTGGCGCTGGCTGTGCCCTTGCCGCCCGAGATGATGGCGCCGGCGTGACCCATGCGCTTGCCCGGAGGGGCCGTCTGGCCCGCGATGAAGGCCGCGAGGGGCTTCGTAAAGTTGTCTTTGATCCAGGCCGCGGCCTCTTCCTCAGCCGAGCCGCCGATCTCACCGATCATGATGACGCCGTCGGTGTCCGGATCCGCCTGGAAGGCGGCGAGGACATCGATGAAGTTGGTGCCATTGATTGGATCACCACCGATGCCGACGCAGGTCGACTGACCGATGTTGAGGGCCGAGAGCTGGCCAACTGCCTCGTAGGTCAGCGTGCCGGAGCGCGAGACGACACCGATGCGGCCAACCTTATGGATGTGCCCCGGCATGATGCCGATCTTGCACTGGCCCGGGGTGATGATACCCGGGCAGTTCGGGCCGATGAGGCGCGTATTCGGGTAGTCTTTGAGGAAGATCTTGGTCTTCATCATGTCGAGGACAGGGATGCCCTCGGTGATGCAGATGACGAGCGCGATCCCGGCGGCCGCGGCCTCCATGATGGCGTCGGCCGCGAAGGGCGGCGGGACATACACGACGGACGCGTTGGCGCCGGTCTTTTCGACCGCTTCGGAGACCGTATCGAAGACCGGCAGACCCTCGAAGTCCTGGCCACCCTTACCGGGGGTGACCCCGCCGACGACGGCGGTGCCATATTCGATCATCTGTTTGGCGTGAAAGGCGCCGGCGGAGCCGGTGATACCCTGAACGATGAGCTTTGTGTTCTTATCAACCCAGATAGCCATGTCTTGCTCCTCAGGCGCCTTTGGCCAGCGCGACAGACTTGTCAGCGCCGTCAGCCATAGTGTTTGCGGTCACGATGGCCAGACCACTGTCTGCCAAAAGCTGCTTGCCAAGCTCCACGTTGGTGCCTTCCATGCGGACGACGATCGGGATCTTGAGGTCCAGCGTGCGCGCCGCAGCGATGATGCCGTTCGCGATGGTGTCGCACTGCATGATGCCACCGAAGATATTGACGAAGATCGCCTTGACCTTGTCTCCGACGAGGATCTTGAAGGCCTCGGTCACCTTCTCGGTCGTGGCAGAGCCACCGACGTCGAGGAAGTTGGCGGGGGCGCCACCGGAGAACTTGAGGATGTCCATCGTCGCCATCGCGAGGCCTGCGCCGTTCACGAGGCAGCCAATATCGCCATCGAGCTTGATGTAGCTGAGGTCGTATTTGCTGGCGAGGGTCTCGGAGGGGGCCTCTTCCGAGAGGTCCCGCATCGCCAAGACCTTCGGCTGACGGTACATCGCGTTGTCGTCGAAATTCAGCTTCGCGTCGAGGGCGATGATGGCGTCGGTGCTGGTCACGACGAGGGGGTTGATCTCGGCGAGGGAGCAGTCGAGCGCGATGAACGCGTTGTAAAACTTTTCGAGGAAAGCGCCGAGATTACGCGTGAATTTCGCCGAACCGCCGAGGGCGCGGGCCGCGTCGCGCGCCTGGAAGGCCTGAAAGCCAACCGACGGGTTCACGTGGATGCGCATGATCGCCTCGGGGCGCTCGGCGGCGACCTCTTCGATGTCCATGCCGCCCTCGGACGAGAGCATCAGCGTGATACCGCTGGTCTCGCGGTCGACGAGGGCCGCGAGGTAGAGCTCGCGCTTGATGTCCGCGCCGTCCTCAATATAGATGCGCTGGACGAGCTTGCCTTCCGGGCCCGTCTGGTGCGTCACGAGGGTCATCCCCAAGATCTGCGCCGCGAGGGTCTCGACCTCTGCGATCGAGCGCGCGAGCTTGACGCCGCCGCCCTTACCGCGCCCGCCGGCGTGGATCTGGGCCTTCACGACCCACACGGGGCCGGGGAGCTCTCTGGCGGCCGCGACCGCCTCTTCAACGCTGAAGGCTACGGTGCCGCGGGGCACCGGGATGCCAAAATCGCGAAGGAGAATCTTCGCCTGGTACTCGTGTACGTTCACTTGAGTCACCTCATGGGTTTGTCGACGATGTCGGGATTCGGCTCCAAGCGCCCTTGGTCGGGGACAAGGCGGGGTCGTCGTAGCCGCCTCCAGGGCATTCCGTCAAGTCCGGACTTGTCCTCGGGCCTCGCGGTGCTTGGTCGCGATGACGCGCGTTTGGCCAAAAGATTTGGCTTGGCTGAAGGGGGGCCGGTAGCTATGGTCCCCGCCCATTCGGCCCAAGGAGGGTGATTACGATGACTGAGCCCATCCGCGTTGGACTTCTTGGCTGCGGCACCGTCGGGACGGGCGTGATTCGCCTCCTCCGCGAGAACGCGGACGAGATTCGCGCCCGCCTCGGTGAAGGTATCGAAATCACAAAGGTCTTCGTGCGCGATCTGGACGCTGTGCGGGACCCAGTCGTCGACCCAGGGCTGCTCACGTCGTCCTTTGACGCGGTGCTCGCGACCCGCCCGAACGTGATCGTCGAGGTCATGGGCGGCTGCGATCCCGCCCGCGAGCTTATCTTGCGGGCCCTCGACGCTGGCTGCCACGTCGTCACGGCCAATAAGGCCCTCCTCGCGAGCCACGGCGCCGAGATCTTCAAGCGCGCCGATGACACCGGCCACGACGTTATCTTCGAGGCCGCCGTCGGTGGCGGGATCCCGATCATCCGCACCATCCGCGAGGGTCTCGCGGCTGATCGTATCGCGTCGCTGCGCGCCATTATTAATGGGACCAGCAACTTCATGCTGACCGGCATGGCCCAGCGCGGCATGCCCTATGAGGCCGTCCTCGCCGAGGCCCAGGCCCTCGGGTACGCCGAGTCCGATCCGACGATGGACGTCGGCGGCATAGATGCCGCTCAGAAGCTCAGCATCCTCATCGCGATTAGCTTCGGCGTAGACGTGTCCTTTGAGGCCATCCGCACCGAAGGCATAGACGAGCTGACGCCGCTGGACTTCGCGGTCGCCAAGCAGTTCGGCTACGCGGTCAAGCCCCTCGCCATCGCTCGCGCCCATTCCGACGGCATCGAGGCGCGCGTGTGCCCGACCCTCGTGCCGATGGCGGCCCTCCTCGCGAACGTCAATGGCGTCTTTAATGCGGTCATGGTCGACTCGCACGCGCTCGGCCCCGTGCTCTTCTATGGCAAGGGCGCTGGAATGATGCCGACCGCGTCGGCCGTCGTCTCGGACATCATTGAGGTCGGGCGCAACATCCGGGGTGGGACCTTTGGCCGCCTGCCCCACCTCGCCTTTCACCGCGAGCTCGTGAGCCGCCCGGGTCAACGTGACCCTGATGATAGCGAGTGCCCGTTCTTCTTGCGCTTTACGGTCAAAGATCTGCCGGGCGTCATCGCCAGCATCACCTCGATCCTTGGAACTCATAATATCAGCATCCGCCGGATGGTCCAAGAAGACAGCCTCCCCGGCTCGCCTGTGCCGGTCGTCGTGCTGACCCACTCAGCGCGCGAGGGATCAGTACGCCTCGCGCTCAAAGCGATCGACACCCTGCCCTTCGTCGCGCAAAAGACCTGCCTCATTCGGGTCGAGGATTTTGCGTGAAGGGACTTGTGGCCACACAATGGGGACGCCTGAATCCGACCCAACAGCGCTTTGTGCGCTTTGGGGTGGTCGGGGCCACCGGTGTTGTGGTCAACTTCACGTTCATGGCCGTCGGCCTCTGGTTATTTTCTGGGCTAGAGCAGAGCCTCCGTGAGGCGGTCGCATCCGCGCTTGGTATCGCGGTGAGCATCGTCACCAACTTTCTACTCAATGATATGTGGACGTGGGGTGATAGGCCCAAAGGCGCGCGCAAGCGCGATTGGGCCCTCCGTTTCACCGCTTACAGCGTCGGCGCCGGTATTGGCGCCGCGGCACAGTTCGGAGCCTTTGTGCTCCTTCGCAGCCTCTTCGACCTCAACATCTACGTCGCTCAGGGCGTCGGGATTTTGGTCGGGACTGCGATCAATTTCGTGATCAATAACCGAGTCGTTTTCAAGGATAATCAGAGATGAGCCCCACATACACAGCCGGTGGCGAGTGTGATGCTTGGTGTACCAAGTGCAAACGTGACAGCCTTCACAACATCATCGCGGTGGCCCCCTCGACGAAGCTCCCCGCGCGTGTGGAGTGCCGCTCCTGCAAAGGCGCGCACCGCTACACCCGCCCGAAGAGCGCGCCGAAGGTCACCCTGACCGGCACAAAGAAGAAGGCGACGCCGCGCAAGGCCGCCGACAAGCCCACGACGCCCGTGACCTCGAAGATCATCGAGCAGCGCTGGGATGACCTCATGGTACGCTTCGTCGAAGTCGAAGAGCGCCCCTACAACATCAAGACCGTCTTCGAGCCCGGCGACGCCATTCGCCACACGCAATTCGGCCTCGGGTTCGTGGTCGAGAAGATCCTCGAGAACCGGATCAAGGTCCTCTTCCGAGACGCCGAGCGCACGCTCGTGACGGGCTTCGGTTACTAAGACTTCAAGCCTTTGATGATTCCGGCGGTCGCAGGTGGTGGGGGTTTGGGCTAGGCCTGACCACCATCGCTTGCGGCTCCGCCGGACAGCTCTTGGCGCACAGGCCACACCCCACGCACAGGTCTGCGTCCACTTGTGGAATGCCGGCAAGCCCTGGCGTCAGGGTCCCCGGGATCGGGCACTGGTCAAAGCAGCGGTCGCAGCTCTCCTCGCGCCAGCTGTTGAGGCACAGACGCGTCAGCACCTCGACGGTGCCGACGTGGATCGCCGCGCGGGAAATGGGCAGCAGCGCGCTATCGGGGCACGCTGCCGCGCAGGGCACGTGTGCGCACAGCTCGCACGGGGTCCGGTGAGGCAAGAGGGTCGGGAGCCCATCGGCCACGCCGACGAAGATCGCGTCAACCGGGCAGGCCTCGATACAGAGGCCGCAGCGGGTGCAAGCCTCCTCGAAGTCGGCGACGGCGCCCGGTGGCCGGATCGTCGCGCGCGGACGAGGCGCGGTTGCCGTGGTTTCAGCCGTCTCTACAGCTAGGGAAGGTCGGGGCGGCGGCACAAAGGTGCTCTCCTCGCCACCAAAGAGGTCATCGATCGGGTCTGAGCGCCGCTTTGGGACACCGGCCTCCTCGTTGCCTGACGATATGTCAGGTTTTTCAGACTCCTCGGAGGCGAGCGGGGTCTCGGGGGCCCCCCGGAGTGCACCGGAGAGCCAACCGATAAAGCCCCGCCTCTTGTCGCCTGCCATCGTCTAGCGCTTCTTGTTGGGCGGAGGCTTGGGGCCGCCGCCGCGTGAGGCCGACGGGGCCACGCGGGGTTTGGCGCCGCCCTTGGCTGGCCGAGGCCCACGCACGTGGGCGGGGACGACCGCTGGCTCGTGGGACCAGTTGCGGGGTGCCGCCATGCGCTCTTTGGCGTCCCGCAGATCGTCCTCGTCGTCCTTGTCCTTGGGCTCGTTCTTTTCAGGATAGAGCGCGTGGACGTCCGACCGGAAGGACGGGAAGGTGCCGTCCTCGATGGTCTCGCGGATGCGGCCCATGAGCTTGCCGAAGAAGGTGAGGTTGTGGATGGTCGCGAGCATCGCGCCCAGGATCTCACCGATCTCAAAGAGGTGGTGCATGTACGCGCGGCTAAAGTGCTTGCAGGTGTAACAATCGCAGGCCGTGTCGATGGGGTAGGAGTCCCGCCGATAGCGCGCGTGGGTGACGCGGATACGGCCTTGGAAAGTGTAGAGGGTGCCGCTGCGGGCGTGGCGGGTTGGGATGACGCAGTCGAACATGTCGATACCGGCCGCGACGCCGTCGACGAGGTCCTGAGGGCGCCCGACGCCCATCAAGTAGCGCGCGGTGTGGGTCGGCATGTGCGGCATGGTCGCGCCGAGCATATCGTTCATGATCTCCGGGCCCTCGCCGACCGAGAGGCCTCCGATCGCGAAACCATCGAAGGGTAGCGAGGTGATCTGTTTGACCGAGCGGAGGCGCAGATCCTTGTGCATGCCGCCCTGGACGATGCCGAAGAGGCTCTGGTCGGTCTTCGTGTGCGCGGTGATGCAGCGCTCGGCCCAGCGGGCCGTCATATCGACGCTGTCCTCGGCGCGTTTGCGATCCGCGTCAGGGTGCAAGCACTCGTCAAATGCCATCGCGACGTCGCTACCCAGCTTTTGTTGGATCGCCATCGATGTTTCGGGCGACAAGAAGGTCTTCTTGCCGTCCAGCTCATACGAGAAGGTCACGCCCTCCTCGTTGATCTCTTTCTTTCGCAAGGAGAAGACCTGAAAGCCGCCCGAGTCCGTGAGGATGGGTAGCTCGACCGCCATGAACTTATGCAGGCCCCCGAGTTTTTCGATGAGGGCTTCGCCGGGGCGCTGGTGGAGGTGATAGGTGTTGGCCAGGATGATTTGTGCACCAACCTCTGCGAGGAAGTGTGGTGGCATCCCACGGATGGCCGCCTGGGTACCGACCGGCATAAAGATCGGGGTCTGCACGGGGGCGCGGCCAAGCTGGAGCGTGCCCGTGCGGGCGGCTGTGTGGGCGCAATTGATCTTGGTTTCAAACGGTGCGGGTGCGGTCATGGGGCTCAGTCGATTGAGAGGGAAAAGGGCATGAGGGCCAACGGCGCGCCAATATCAAGCTGGGTGAGGGCTGTGAGGGCTTGGCCGATGGCCGCAAGATCGGGGTTTTTGGGGGCATCCGAGGTCGGCATCGGGAAGTCTAGGACCTGCGCGACGAGGCGCTGTAGGCCAGAGAAGGCGCCGAGGGAGCCATAGTAACGCACATCGAGGTCTTTGAGATCGCGGTGGGCTTTGGCGGCGACGCTCTGCATGGCCTCAAAGAGGCCACCCTCGGTGTCGACGAGGCCGCGGGCGAGGGCGTCGCTGCCGAGCCAGACGCGGCCCTTGGCGAGGCTGTGGACGGTCGCGAGGTCGAGGCCGCGGCCCTCGGACACGAGGCCGAGGAAGCGGTCGTAGTAGGCCTTGAGGACATGGCGGGCGCGGACCTTCTCGGCTTCGGTGAAGGCCCGGTGATCGGACAGCATGTCGGCGCGGTCGTGGGTCTTTTCGGTGTGGTGGGTGACGCCAATGAGGCGATAGAGCTCGGACAGGTCCGCCTTGCCGGTGAAGATGCCGATGCTGCCCGTGACGGTCAGTGGTGTTGAAAAGATCTGGTCGGCGCCGGCCGCGAGGTAATAGCCGCCGCTGGCCGCCGCGCCGCCGAAGCTGATCGCGATGGGTTTGTGCTTCGAGAGGCTCTTGATCGCGCGATGCATACGGTCAGAGGCAGTGACGGAGCCGCCGCCGGTGTCGACGCGCACGACCACGCCGACCACCGAGGAGTCGTTGACGGCGGCCTCGAGGGCCTGGATGAAGCTGCGGTCTCCGGTGGTCGTCCCGCCGATAAAGGGGATGGGCAGAGGCAGGCTGCCGGCGCTCTCGCCGTCGACGATAGAGCCGACGACCGGCACGATCGCGATGTGGCTGGGCTGGCCCCAAGGCTTCGAGGCGCGCGGCCACGGGGTGTATTGCGAGACGAGGGTGAAGTCGCCGAGGCGCTCGCGCAGCAGTTCACTATAAGCGTCGGCCTCGACGAGGGCGTCGACGAGGTTGGCCGCGCGGGCGTCGTGCATGGACTGCGGGCCGTTCTGTAGCACCGCATCGAGGGCCTCAGGGGCGATCTTGCGGCCTGTGGCGACCGCGTCGGACCACGCGCTCTGGATTAGGTCGAGGATGCGCCGGCTCTGCTCCAGCGCGGGTTCGGTGGGTCCGGTGCGTGTGGCGACCTCTGGGAATGATTTGTACTCCTCAAATGCGATGAACTCGGCGGTGACGCCGATTTTTTTGAGGAGCTCAAAGTAATAACTCTGCGTGACCGCGAGGCCTGTCAACGTCATGCCGCCCGAGGCGAAGAGCCAGACCTCGTCGGCAGCGGAGGCGAGGTACATGGCGCGCATGTCGGCGATGACGAGGGCCGCGAAGACCTTCTTGCCTTGGGACTTGAGGCGCGCGATGGCGGCGCGGAGCTCCCAGCACTGGGCCCAGCCAGGGGCGCTGTTGATCTGCAAGAAGACGGCCGAGACGTCGGGGTCGCGGCCGATGGCGTCTAGGGTCACGAGCCAGTGAGCAAACCCCGGGCCGCGGCGGCCAAAGAGGTCCTCGTTGGGGCGCTCGGGGAGTGTGCCGTTGATGGCCACCCGGACGACAATGTTGTCGGGGGATGAGAGGCTCGGCAGGCGCTCGGCGCGGGTGCGCATCAAGATCGAGGTCGTCGCGACGGCCTTGCCGTCCACATCCCCAATGTCGACCGAGCTCTCGAGGCCCATGCCGCCCTGGCTCAGCGCGATGTGAAAACCAGCGTCAAGGCGCGGCTCGCTGGTGGCGTCATCAGGTGATGTGTAGCGGGCGTAGGCCCCTAGCGCGAAGCCGGGGGCGAGCCACCAGCGCGTGTTCACGCCCGCCTGCCAGAAGGCCGCCGTCCCCATGTGGCGCGCGCCCTCGAGGCCGATGGAGCCGACCTCGCCAAAGGGCCTGAGACCCACGCCGAGGCGCAGGATGGGGCCGTCGCGCGGGGTCGTCCCTGCGGCAGGGAGGCCGAGGGTGTCCGGCGCGTTGAGGTGTCCCGCCGAGGCGAAGGCGGAGAACCCGCGAAAGGGCCGCAGCGTCGTCGACAGAGTGACGGCGTCGTACGCGTCGATGGTCCGGTCGTCGCGATCGGTTAGGCTCTGCCATTGAACACCGATAGAAGCGACGTTGCCAAACCGCCAAGCGACGCCAAAATCGATACGCGTCGCGAAGCCATCGTCGCCCTTGAGGCCGGCTACGCCAATCGCGGCGGCCAACGAACCGAAGCGCGCGCCGACGAGCCCACCGAAGGACGACGGGACGGCGGCGCGGTTTGAATTCGCCAGAGCTGGCGCCGAATTGCCTAAGAGGGCCGGCGGCGAGAGCGCGATGTTTCCGACGAAGGCCATCTCGAAGCGCGGCATGAACGCGAGCCCGGCGGCGTGACTGGTCGCGGCCTCAACCCCCTCCAGATCAGCGGCGAAGCTCCAGGGAATTCCAAGGGGACGCGGACCGAGCTCGGGCGGGGCGGCGTTGGCGCCCGTTGTGAACGCCAGACACGCGAGCCCAGCCATGGCCGCCGATGCGATGGCCTGCAATGACCTCGCGCGGGACTGGATAGCTTGTGTTTTCGAATCTTTGACTCGCATCGTCCCGAACCTTGTCCCGATGAATCATCTCTGGTACCAAGCGCCCGCCTACGGGCGGACCACCCCCCGTATCGCATGTTCAAGACACCACGCCAGCGAGAAAACGCCATGAAACGTTTCAGCGCCTTAGTCGCCCTGCCCCTCTGCCTCGCGCTCGTCCATTGTGACAGCGGCTCGTCGCCCGACGGCGAAGAGATCCCGTCGATCGTCGAGGCCGGCAAAGCCGATAACTTCCTCTCCGTGAGCGCCCAAGAGTACTGGATCGAGGGCACGACCAGCATCGCGCTCGACGCCAGCTGGGCGAGTAAGTCTGAAAGCCAAAAGCTCGCCGAAGTTAAGCGCCTCATTCCCTACCGTCAGGTCGTGGTGGGCTGGTTTTTGAACCGCTACATCGTCGAGAAGGACCCCAAAAAGCCCGACGCGACTTACGGTGGATTTAGTGGTCTGACGAAGAACGGCTCTTATGAGGACCTCAACGTCAAAAAAGTCGATTCACTGGTCTATTCCTTCGATTTTCGCCAAGAGATCGCGGGCAAGAAGGACCTCATCGACGCCCTCCCCGGCAAAAAGGCCAACGCCGACGGCACCTGGACCTTCGAACTTGAGATGGGCCGCATCACGACCACCGAGATGCAGCTCCTCGACACGGACCGCGAGTGGTACCGCAGCTCGCCGTGGGGCGACTTCACGTCCACCAGCGTCGGCGCCGATCGCAAAGAGATTATCTCGCTGACGATTCGCCTCCAGAATGAAGAAGACGACGCCTGGATGGAGCTCGACCGCCTCTTTAAGGACGGCAAGCTCTCCGTCGGCGTCCACTTTGGCTGGGACTATCACAATAAATACCACGAGGTGCACTCGAAGGCTCTCTACAACTGGCTCGTCACCCGCAAGGGCTTTAAGTCCCCGGTCTCTTCGTGGGAAAAACTCCGCCATGACGCGGGTCCGTTGACCGGCACCGTCAAGTATCGTGGTAAGACGGTCGCCGTGCAGATCTCGATCTTCTGGCCTCGCACGGGCGACGCGACCGACCCCGACACGGCCGCCGGTGGCATCCAGCTCGAAAAGGATATGCTCGAGAGCCTGAAGAGCCGCGAGGTTGTCATCTTCAACGGCCACTCGGGGCCCTTCTACGGCTTCGCCCTCGCAAACTGGCGCCTCACCTCCGAGGGTGACGTCGACGACAGCGAGCTAGAAAACGTAGAGCTGATGACCGGATCCTACCAGATGGTCGTCGCCGAGGGCTGCGACACCTACGCCGTGGGTCAGGCCTTCTACAAAAACCCCTATAAGGACGGCCTCGAGGACATCGACGTCATCACGACGACGAACTCTTCGAACGCCTCGTCCGTCGCGACGGTCACGGACATCCTCTCGGTCTTGATTGGCGCGCCCAACGTCACGACCGCGACCCCCACCCTCTACAGCGAGATCTTGAGCGGCGTCGACGACAACTCCTCTTGGTTTAGCACCATGTACGGCGTCCACGGCATCGACGATAACCCCCGCGTTCACCCCTTCGCCGACCTCGCGAAGCTCTGCAAGACCTGCAAAAAGGCGGCGGACTGCGGCGCCGGCATGCATTGTGTTGCAATGAAAGACGGCGCCTCTGTGTGCGCAGCCGAGTGCACGGCCTCCTATGCCTGTGGCGCCGGCTATGCCTGCCGCTCGACCCGCGTGAAGAGCTACCTCAACGTCAACGTCTGCGCGCCTGAGTCCCTGTCCTGCGCGACGGCCGCCCCGGCGATGGGCCAGGCCCTCATCAACGAGATCATGCCGAATCCTGCCGCTGACTACAACGGCGACGGTCGCACCCACTATGGCGACGACGAGTATGTCGAGATCGTCAACGCCGGCAATGGCGCGCTCCAACTCGCGGGCTGGACCCTGTCGGACGGCTACGCCCCCCGCCACACCTTCCCGGCTGGCACGGTCGTCCCCCCCGGCGGCGCCATCGTCGTCTTCGGCGGCGGCACGGTCAAGGTCGTCGCGGGCACGACCCTCTTCCAGGTCTCGTCACGCAAGGGCCTAGGCCTTAATAATGGCGGCGACTCGGTGACGCTGACCGATCTCGAAGGTCGCGCCGTCGGCCGCGTCGAGTACAAGAGCGGGCTGACAGCTGGTCAGTCGTGGCAGCGCACGGCCGCCACGACTGGGTTCGCGGCTTCGGGCGCGACGCCGGGCGCGAAGGCTGACGGCTCGAACTTTTGATTCGTCTAGGCGAATGAACGGATGAAATCAGTGCGCCCAGATCGGTCCGCGTTTTTCGCGAGGGCTGGTCTGGGCGCGCTGCGTGTGTAGAGTGCGAGTCGGCGCGGTGCGCATCGCGTCGCCATCTATCGAGGTCACCTCATGTCCAATCCCCACGTTATTGATATCACCGAGGCCAACTTTCAGGCCGAGGTCATCACGCGCAGCAACACGCACCCGGTCCTCGTGGATCTGTGGGCCGAGTGGTGCGGCCCGTGCAAGACCCTGTCGCCCATCCTCGAGCAGCTGGCTGCTGACGGTGGCGGTCAGTGGACCCTCGCGAAGATCGACGTCGACGCCCAGCCCCTGGTGGCCGAGCAGTTCCAAGCCAAGAGCATCCCCTTTGTGGTCGCCGTCTTCCAGGGGCAGATCGTGCACACCTTCGCTGGCGCTCAGCCGCGTGGGCACGTCCTGAAGTGGATCGAGGCCATCTTTAAGGCCGTCGGTCTCACGCTGGCCCCACCCGAGGGTGAGGTCCCCGTCCCGACCGAGCCCCTCGCGGCCATCGCCTACTGGAGTGAGAAGGTCGCCAAAGGCCCGGACAATCAAAAGGCGCGCCTTGAACTCGGTCGTCTGATGTTGGCGCACGGCCAAGCGGACGAGGCGGACACGCTTCTTAATGCGATCCCTGGCAGCGCGCCGGAGTTCGGCGCAGCCCGCGCAGCGTTGGCGCTCAAGACCTTCGTCGACGAGGTCCATGCGGCTGGCGGTGAGGCCGCGATCTTGGCGCGCGTTGAGGCTGGCGAGGCCGACGGCGAGCTGACCTACCTGCACGGGCTCATTCACGGTGCCAGTGGGCGCTTCGCGGCTGCCCTAGACCTGCTCGTCGGGCTCGTCGGCACGACGAAGGACCCCCTCAAGGGTCGCGCCCACAAGGCCTCATCGCTCATTCTTGAGGCCGCCGGCCGGGCCGATGAGGCCGTCGAGAAGCAGCGTAAGCGCCTGACACGATTGCTCTTCTAGGCCATCTGACGTTCGCCGATTGCGCCCCCACGAGCCCCTATGACATCCATGTCACGGGGGCTCTCAGCGTCCAGATCGACTCGCACATCCCAGGCCATGAATCGTCCCCACCCGCACAGGACATAGGAATTCAGCCGGTACGCGGGCGTCCCCGCCCGCTACGGACGCGGGAATTCAGCATGTCCGAAGGCGCCCTTGCGACCGGTCAACTATGCGTCCAGCTCGACTCGAACATCCCAGGCAGCGAGGGCCTCGGCCGCGCGTTTCGGACAACGGAGGCGGCCAAGAGCCTTGACCTCGATCTGGCGGATGCGCTCGCGCGTCAGCGCCATGTCGCGGCCCACCTCTTCCAAGGTGAAGGAGCGGCGGTGGCCGATGCCGAAGCGCTTGGCCAGCACGTGGGCCTCGCGCTCGGGCAGGCCGTCCAAGAGGCGGCGGGTAGCCTGACAGAGGTCGTGGGTCTCGGCTGCGTCGGCGGGGCTGATGGCGTCCTCGTCCGCGATGAAGTCGCTGAGCTCCGAGTCGTCATCGCCCACGGGTGACTCCAGCGAGACCGACGAGCGGGCGAGCTTGAGGGTGCGCCCGACGACCTCCTCAGTCACGTCGATGTCGGCGGCGATCTCGGCGTGGCTGGGGTCGCGGTGCAGGCGCTGCTCGAGCTGAATCCGGGCGCGCGTGATGCGGTTGAGGAGCTCGACGAGGTGGATCGGGATGCGGATGGTCCGGCTCTGGTCGGCGATGGAGCGCGTGATGCTCTGGCGGATCCACCAGGTCGCGTAGGTCGAGAACTTGTGGCCCCGACGCCACTCGAATTTTTCGACGGCCTTCATGAGGCCGATGTTGCCCTCTTGGATGAGGTCGAGGAACGGCAGGGACCGGTTCATGTAGCGCTTGGCGATGGCGACCACGAGGCGCAGATTCGCGAGGATCATGACCGCGCGACCCTCTTCTGACTGCGTAAATCCGCGCTCTAGCTGGCGCATCAGGACGAGAAATTTCTCAGGCGCGAGATCGAGCTCGGCGATGACGGCGGAGGCGTTGTCCGCGATGGCCTGGGCGCGCTTGGTCTGGTTGACTGAGAGGCCCTCGACGGCTTCACCGTTGACGAGGCGCGCCATCAGCTCGGCGCCGGTGAGGCGAGCGCTGGCGGCGATGCGCGAGAGTTGGCGCTGTGTGCGGCGGAGATCCTCGGCCCGCTGGCGGACCGTCGCCAAGACCCGCACGAAGACGCGGTAGCCGAAACCGAACTCACGGAAGAGACGGAACATCTCGCGCTGGGCGGTATTTAGGGCGAGGGCCTTGTCCTCGTCTTCCGGCGCCGCGGTGGCCGCCTTGCAGGCCTGTTGCCACTCTTTGCGGCTAGAATCGAGGCGCTGCTCGAAGCGCTCGAGGTCCTTCGGGACGCCGCTGTCTTCGAATTCGATGCCATCGTCGGGGTCCATGACCTCGCAACGGTAGCTGAGGTCTTCGACGAGCCGGCGGCCGCAGCCCATGAGCTCGTTCGCGCAGCTGGGGATGGCCAAGAGGGCCTCGAACATCTGCTCGGTGCCGGTCTCGATCTGGCGGGCGACGCGCTGCTCGCCGTCGCGGTTCAGGAGGCACACATCACCGATCCGCTGGAGATAGGCGGAGACTGGATTGAATTCCTCGACATAGACGCGCCCGGATTTGACTCCCGCTGCGGGTTTGGTGGCCTTGCTCTTCTTGCGGGTGTCGATTGTGTTCATTCCAGCCACCATATGAGCCTCGTCCTTTGTGTCGGTGTTGAGGTGCACCCAGCGAACGCATCGCGAAGCGGGGTGTAAAAGGTTTGTGCAAAGTTCGATCCAATCCCGTCAGTCACCGCCACGTGTCCCGGTAAGCACTTGTACTTACACACTTGTTCGTTCACGCAGTGGCCGCGCGGGCGTCCCGTTTGGAGGCGCGACCCGGTCCGAGCCCCTCAAACCGGGTCGCCCATGTCCTAGGCCATGACAGTGATGTCATAGGACCCGGACGCCGGACCCCACGGCAGTCTCCCTTGCGGGGGGACGTGTTTGCGCTATGCTCCGGCGAGACAATTGCTCGCGCGCGTCCTCGCGCACGCCCCCACGGAGAAGCTGATGCTTTGGTTTGGACTCATATTATTGGTCGTCGCCGCGATCCTCGTGCTGGTCGCTCGCAAGAGCCATTCGCGCATCTATCATATGAAGGCGACCGAGACCTCGCGCGTCGGTGACCTGCTGAAGATGGTGAAGGAGGTCGGCGCCGCGATGCCCGACGGCAACGCGCTCGGCTTCAGCGATTATGTGGAGATCAAAGGACAGTTCGTCACCGAGAGGCCGGTCGTGGGCCGCATCTCGGGCCAGCCGGCGGCCATCGTCGAGGTGGAAGTCCTTCATATGTTTGAGGAGTATCGCGAGACTCGGGACTCGCAGAATCGCGTCTCCGGCAGCTGGTCGCGCTCGTCCGAGTCGATGAGCCGCGACCGCCAGGAGGCGACCTTCTTTATCGACGACGGCACGGGGCGCCTGCGCGTAAAGCCCGACGGGAAGGCCGAGCTGACGAAGATTCGGGAAGAATTTCAGCCAGCTTCCGCTCTACAGTCCCATGCGGGCGGCGGCAACGTCATCGCGTTCGGGGGCATCCAGATGCAGTTTGGTGGCAGCCCGTCGGGGTTCGGCGGCGGTGGTGGGAATTATCACTACGGCGGCCAAGGCTACTTTAACTCCAACAGCCGCCGGACCCTCGGCTACCGCTTCGTGGAGAGCGCGCTTCCCCTGGGGAGACCGAGCTACGCGCTCGGCGAGGTCCTAGTGACCGAGGACGAGGGGCTCGTGCTGCGACCGCCGCCTAAGGACGACAAGAAGCGTCCCTTTATCCTGGCCGCGCAGACCGAGGAGAACCTCATCGGTGGGGCCGAGAAGAAGGCGCGCATCCTCAAGGTCATCGCGATCGTGCTGGCGGCGGGCGGCAGCGCGCTGGTCGTCGGGGGTATCTTTTGAGCCACGAGACACCCGACCTAAAGGCCTTGCGGCGCGCGGCTGAGCTTCGGCCGGGCGACCCAACGGCACACGCTGCGCTAGTCTCGGGCCTCAAAGACGTCGGCGACGACCCAGCGACAGTCGTGGCGCTCGAGGCTGCGCTGGATACGGCCGTCGGCGCGTTCGTGCGGGCGTGGGAGATCGAGCAGCCTGAGCTGGACGACAGCGTTGAGGCGGCCCTCGGGCGCCTCGAGGCATCGCTGCAGGACGGGGCCCTCGGCGTGAGGATCCGGCTCGTCCATGCGTCTCTGCTGGCGCGGCGGGCCTCACCGGAGCGTGCGGATCTCGGGGCGGCCGCCTGCGCGCTGCTCGATCGGGCGTTGGTCTTGGACGGGTTTCAGCCTGAGGCCCTCTTCGGCGCGGCGACCCTCGCGCTCCAGGTCGGCCGGGCGGACGAGGTCGTGCGTTGGTTTGGCGCTCACGGGGTGCCCGGCGCCGACGGGCTGGCGCTCTTGGTGGTGGCGAAACTGCAGATCGGACAAGCGCGCGAGGCGCTAGCCGCGGGGCATGAGGGTCTGCGAGAGGCCCCTGATTCGGTGTTGCTGCTCAACGCGATGGCTTCGGCGGCCTTGGCCCTCGGTGAGACCGATGAAGCTCTCACGTTCGTGTCGCGCGCACTCGCGCTCGCGCCGGGGCGCACCGACATCCTGCTAAACTTCGCGGCGACACACGAGCAGGCGGGACGTTTCCCCGCGGCGCTCGGCGTCCTGGACGGGCTCGCGGAGGCCAGGCAGCTCCCCCTACCCTACGAGTCTTGGCGGTCGGCCTTGCGGGCGAAAGTCTTCGGCGCATAAAAACACCCTCTAAAGCCCCGCGCACGCACGGGCAGCCCCTGTGAGGTGGACCTCAGCCGCTTTTCCGTTCTAGAGTTCGCCCGATGTTCAGGCAGAACCCAACAGGCCAGCTCGAAGTTATTTGCGGAAGCATGTTTTCGGGCAAGACCGAGGAGCTGATTCGGCGCTTGCGGCGCGCTCGCATCGCGCGTCAGCGGATCCAGGTATTCAAGCCGGCCCTCGACGATCGGTGGGATAAAGCTGCCGTGGTCACCCACACCCAGGACAGCTTCGACGCGATCGTCGTGGCGGACTCGGCCGAGCTGCTGCGTATGGTCGATGATCGCACAGATGTCGTGGGCGTCGACGAGGTGCAGTTCTTCGACCCGGGGATCGTCTCCGTGCTCGATAAGCTCGCCAACCGCGGCAAGCGCGTGATCGTCGCCGGTCTCGATCAGGACTACCTCGGCCGACCGTTCGAGCCCATGCCGCAGATCATGGCCGTCGCCGAATACGTCACCAAGACCCTGGCCGTCTGCGTCCGTTGCGGCGAGCCCGCCAACCGCTCTCAGCGGGTCCTCGACAAGGGCACACGCGTCCTCGTCGGCGCGTCCGAGGCCTACGAGCCGCGCTGTCGCCGCTGTTTTGAGCCCGAGCTCACACGGCAGATCGACATGGAGCTCGGCGAGTCGCCTCGGATGGCTGGCCAACCTCTGCCGGAAGATGACAAATGAGCGCGCGGACACGCGTCCTGTGGACGCTGCTCGCGTCCTTGGCCGTGCCCCATCAGGCGTGGGCTGAGTCAGACAGCGATGCGGTGCCTCAAGACGACTACGCGCTCGTCGAAGGCCACCTGCTCGCTGAGCGGCCTGGTCAAGCCGTCGCGGTCTGTGAATCGCTTGACGTCGCGCGTCTCGACGCTGCGCTGCGCAAAGTCTGTGGTCTCGCGGCCCTGTCTCTCGGCGACCGCTTCGCGGCGGTCGGCCAGACTAAGCTCGCGCGGGCGCGATGGGAGCAGGCCCTTGGCTGGGATCCGTCGTTGGCAGACCGCGCGGACGTCTTGGAGCGGCTAGCCACACACAAAAACGCCCCTACCCCCGCGGATGTGCCCCCAGCGCCCCTCCCAGCGGATGGGGCGACCCCCACGCCCCTAGCCGATCGAAACGCCCCCCCGGACCCCAGCGTCGCACCGGTGGTCGACGACGCACCCATAACCGACGGCGAGTCGGATAACCCCCTCATCGGCTGGTCACGCCCCACACCACCGCGGGCCGGTCGACACCTCACCCTCGGGCTCGGTGCCGGCTACTTGGATGGGATCCTCGGGTTTGTGCTCGGGTGGCAGCTGGACCCACAGATCGCGCTCCAGATGTCGCTGGGCATCCTCTATCAGACCTTCGATGTGCGGATGCGATTCCTCGCGCTCCCCGACGCCCTGACCCCCTTCGTCGGGTTCGGATTGCTCTTGCCCCTGACGCCCAAAGACCGCGTGGGTCTTGGGCTCGCGCCTATTGAGGCCATCTACGAGCTGGCAGAGGCCTTCCATATCGACGTCGGGTTGAACTGGATGGTGGTGCCAGGGCTCGAGTTATCGGCAGGCGTGACCTTCGTGACGCCCTTCGACCAGGTGCACCCCGATACGGTCGTCTTCTTTCCGCAGGTGACGGGCGGCGTGAGCTGGATTTTTTAGAAAATTCAGCCGCTTGCGTGGCTCATCCCTAATACGTGTCGCGTCGCCCCAGTTCGTGGAGTTGAGCATCGGGTCCACTGATAGTGGTCCTCTCAGCCGGTCCTCGTGGTCCGATCGGCTCTCCGATCGCGACCCACAGCACGAGGGGGTCTCGAAGCCACGGCAGCGTATCCGGCGCGATAGCCGGGTGATGGCTGCGCAAGAACGCCGAGGGGCAGGTCTGGCGGACGGCTTCGGTCGCGAGGGTCTCTGCGTCGCCGGCCATCTTCGCGAGGTGCGCTGCGGTGTTTATCGGCGCGCCGATGACCGTGAAGCGACCTCCGCGTGACCAGCGGGGGATCCCAGCGATGGCGAGGCCGCAGGCGATGCCGATGCCAAACCGAATCGGCGGGAAGCCGCCATGGACGCGGTTGGCGTTGTAGTGGTGGATCGCCTTGCCCACGGCGCTGGCGCATCGCTCTGCGCGCGCCGGGCCGTGGGAGAGGTCCACTGGGGCTCCCCAGACGGCCACGACCGCGTCTCCGCCGGCTCGCTCGACGGTGCCGTCGAGCGAGCGCATGATATCGATGAGCTGCTGGAGGAGCTGGTGCGTGAAGACGTTCGCCCCCTCGGGGTCTCTCGTCGACACGACGTCTCTAATGTCCAGCCAAAGGACCGTGATGTCTCGCTCGGCGGCGTCGTATTGCACCGCGACCTCACCGCGGACGATTCGCTCGATTGTCGTGCCGGACACGTGGCGGGTGAGCTCGGCGCGCTGAGCGGCCTCTTTTTCAAGCCGAGCGACATGACGCGCATCTTCAATAGCCACCGCGGCGACCTCGGCCAGCGCGTAGAATGAACCCAGGTCTCGCTCGGAGAATGCGTTGGCGACGCTGATAGACTCGAGGTGGATCACGCCGAGGGCGACGTTGTGCCTGCCAATGAGGGGGGCGCACATACTGGAGCGTTTATTGCCCTGTGCCTCGCCCGGCCTTGTCACCGGGCCATCGGTCCGCGAGTCGCGGCTGAGGACCGCCGAACGCGACTCCATCGCCGAGCTCAGGAGCGCGTGCGACAGCTGGATAGGCTCGCCATTCGGCTCGAGGCCTCTCGCAGCGACGGCCCGCGGGACGAGCTCTCCGGTCTCCGACACGAGGAGGATTGCCCCGCGGTCTCCGTTAAAAATTGTAAACAGGTGGTCGAGGATGCCCGGGAGGAGGGCGTCGAGGCGCATCTCAGCGCCAAGATGACGAGTCAGGAGGCGAGCTAGGCGCAAGCGCTCGTAGTCGCGGGCGAGAGTCGTGCTGTCGGCGACGAGGTCCGCCGGGAGATACTCGAAGGCGGCTTCGCGTAGACGCGCGACGTCGACCTCGACCTCGCCGCTGGAGGGCCCGGAGACACGCACCTGGCCCGACGGTTGTTGCGTGGACCTGTCGTCGCGGGCACCGAAGACGAACACCGTCGCGCCGATCTTGATGCGGTCATTGTTCGTCAGGGCGGCGCGCCCGAAGACTCTATCGCCGTTGAGCCAAGTCCCATTCCGACTGTCGAGGTCGCGGACGTACCAGTCTTCGGCGATCCGTTCGACCACGGCGTGTGCCTTGGACACGAGGGGATCCAGAATCTGAAGGTCCTGCTCTGGGTGACGCCCAATACGCAACGACCGCGTAAGCGGGTGCTCTTGAACCTTTCCCCCAAGCAGCTGCATGACGATGCGTGCCATTCACACACTGTAGCAGACAACCGCGTCCGGGGGGGCGGACAAAACACTGCACATACGATTTCTCGGCCACGACAAGCCTAGCCGCGGAGATCGAGCCCGTAGACCACCCGCGGCAGCTGCGCGTAGTCGTTGCGCACATGCGTACTCGCGAAGGCCGCGTCCTTGAGCAGGGCGCGGACCGGCGCCACCTGCGGCGCGTCGCCGATCTCGATAAAGAGGCTGCCGCCGGCCGTCATCACGTCGGGCCTCGTCGCGTCGGCCGTCAAGGTGCGGATCATGTCGAGTCCGTCGATCCCGGACACCAGGGCCACGACGGGCTCGTGCTCGCGGACCTCGTGTTGAAGACCGGCGTAGGCCCCGGTCGTGATGTAGGGCGGGTTCGACACGACGAGGTCGAAGGCGGCCGGGGCCTTGGCCCTGAGACCGTTGAGTCCATCGGCGCGCTCGACGAAGACGCGGTCGGCAACCCCGTTGGCCGTCACGTTCTCGAGGGCGACTCGCAGCGGCACATCCGCGATGTCTCCGGCGTATACGATCGCGTCCGGGAACTCGAGGGCCAGGGCGATGGCGAGACAGCCGCTGCCGGTGCCGACGTCAGCGATAAGGCGGGGGCTCGTGCCGCGTCCGCGGTAGAGCGCGAGGACCTCCTCGACGAGGCACTCCGTGTCGGGCCGAGGGATCAGCACGCCAGGCTCGACGGCCAGGCGGAAGGTCCAGAAGTCTCGGTATCCTAAGATGTATTGTACTGGGACACGGCGTCCGCGTTGGCGCAGCAGATCACCAAAACGCGTGCGCTCCTCGACGGTCAGGGGCTGGTCGTAGCGGACGTAGAGCCCGACGCGGTCGCACTTGAGGGCATGCGCCAGTAGCAGCTCGGACTCAAGGCGCGGCTCCGGGATCTGCTTTTCTTTGAAGAGCCGGGTCGCGTATTGCAAGTACTGCAGGACCGTCTGGGGCAAATCCGTCGTCATGCGAAGGTCTCCATGGCCAAGAGGGCGCGTGAAACGAAGGCGGCGTCGGCAGGGCCGCTCACAGGCGTCGGCCAGAGGAGGCTCACCGTGGCGGCGGCCGTGGCGCCAGCCGCCCGTACGTCGGCGAGGGACGCGAACTCGATCCCGCCGATCGCGACGACCGGCAGGCGGCTGGCCTTCGTGGCGTCCGCGAGGCCCGAGAGCCCGACGACGGGGTCAGGGTTCGCCTTTGTGGCGGTCGCGAAGATGGGGCCAAAACCAATATAATCAATGGGTTCCTGGGCTGCGCGCGCGACGTCTTCGGGCCCGTGCGTGGACAGGCCGATGATGACGTCGGGGCCGACGATGGCCCTCGCCAGGGTCGGCGAGAGATCCGTCTGGCCGAGATGTAGGCCAACGGCTGGGTGCGAGACGTCGCGCGCGTCAAAGGCCATCTTGGCGAGATCGGCGCGGTCGTCGATGACGAGGAGCCCGTCCCATCCTCGGAGCGCGTCGAGCACATATCGTTGGACATCCACACGAGTGCTGTCGTCGGCCTTCTTGATGCGCAGCTGGATGACCGTGATCCCGAGATCGGCGAGGCTCTTGGCGTAAGCCGGAAAGTCGCTGAGGGGCACCGTCCCCTCATTGAGGAGGGGATAGATGCCCTGGACCCAGGCCGCGCGGGTCATAGGGCCTCGTGGGCGGCGCCGGGCCTGGGGATGATGTCCGCGGCCATCACGAGCGCGTCTTCGTCGTTGTCTTGATAGTAGGCGCGTCTCTTGCCCACGACCTCAAAGCCGGCGCGCCGGTAGAGGCCGATCGCCGGCGCGTTCCCGACCCGGACCTCAAGGAAGGCCCGTGTGGCCGCGGCTGCGGCGCCATCGGTCAACATGCGAGTGATGAGGGCGTCTCCCAGCCCGCGGCCTCGGGCGCCCGGAGCGACCGCGACATCGTGGAGCTGGACCTCATCACCGGTGAGCCAGAAGACGATATAGCCCATGACCGCGCCGTTGGCCGCCTCGCGGATGACGAGGCAGCGCGAGAAGGCGTGCCGCGTCTCGGCCGCGAACATCTCAGCGGTCCACGGCGCGGGAAAGCTGACGGCCTCGATCGCGACGACGGCGTCGATGTCGGCCAGCGTCATGGGCGAGATCGTGTTCATTGGGACGGCAGAGTGTCCGTCGTGGTGTCCAAGTTGTCCTCGGAGTCCGAGGCCTCTTCGCCCTCTGCGGCCGCTCGCTCTGCGGCGAAGCGGTCGAGTAGGGGTTGGCGCTGTTGCTCGGCCATCGCCAAGATGGTGCCCCAGATCTCGTCCTTGCCCTTCTTGCTAAGCGAGCTGAAAGGGATCACCTGCGCGCGCGGCAGCCGAAAGATCCGCGCGGCCTCAGAGCGAGCGGCGTTCAGCTCGCTTTTATTGAGCTTATCGGCCTTCGTGAGCACGACGAGGACGGGCAGCCCGGTGGCTTGAAACCACATGAGGAGCTCCTCTTCCTCGCGCTCGGGCGCCCGCCGCGCGTCCACCAGCAGCAGCGAGAGGGTCAGATGCACTCGGTTCTGCAAGTAGTCTTGGATCGTCCTGCCCCAGGCCGCGACCTCAGCGCGTGAGCCCGTCGCCCAGCCATAGCCGGGCAAGTCGACGAGCATCACCTTTTGTTGGACGTCAAAGAAGTTGATGAGGCGGGTCCGTCCGGGCGTGTTCGAGACGCGGGCGAGCTGGCGCCTATTGCACAACGTGTTGATAAGTGTGGATTTTCCGACATTTGAGCGACCGCAAAAGGCGACCTCGGGCAGCTCCGTCGTCGTCGGGCACTGCGCGTAAATGGCCGCGCTGGTCACAAAATCGGCGCGCCCTGGAAATCCCTCCGGGACCGCCTGGCGCGGGAGCGCGAAGGTGCTGTCAACGCGACTCATTCCAGCCGACCTCCGTGCAATACGACCAAGACCTCTGGGCGCTTGTCCGTGACTTTACGCGCCGCGTTGCGGACCGATGCCTTCACAGCCTCGCGGATCTCACTCCAAGGCGTCCCCGCCGGGCAGTTGCCCACGGCGCGCCTAGCGGTCGCCCGGAGCGCGTCGGTGAGCTCGCCCGCCGGGCCCAGCCACAGCGCGCGGGTCTCGACGGTCACGCTCTTGGCGGTGGCCTTGCCGTCCGCCCCACGGGATGCCGCGATGTCGACGCTGATGAGACCGTTCCAGGCGATCTTCTTGCGCTCGCGCAGCTTCATGTCTTCCGAGTTGCCGACCGCCACGCCGTCGGCCCAGATGACCTCGGTGTTGGTCTCGGTCCGCGCGGGGTTCTCTAGGGGGGTCTTTGTGACCTTGGTGCTCTCGAACGCGAGTTTTTCGCCGTTGAAGATCACCTTGGTTGGAATTCCAAGGGATTGGGCGAGCTCGGCGTGGGCGATGAGGAAGGCGGTCTCGCCGTGCACCGGCACAAAGGCCCGCGGGCGTACCAGCTCGAAGAGCTCTTTGAGTTCATCGCGTTGTGCGTGTCCCGAGGTGTGGAGGCGCCGTTCGGCGTTGAGCTTGACGCCGCGGGCGGCGAGCTCGTTCCACATGCCGTAGACCCCGTCTTCGTTGCCCGGGATGATGCGCGCCGAGTGCAAGAGGAGATCACCCCGGCCGAGCTTGAGGTGGTCGTGCTCGCCGTTGGCGGCGCGCGCGAGGGCCGAGCGAGGCTCTCCTTGTGAGCCGGTCGTCACGACGATGACCTCGGACGGGTCGAAGCGCGAGAGGTCGTCGATGTCGGCGATGTCATCGCGGCGAAGGGGCGAGGCGCCGCTCTGCTCGGCGGCCTCAAGGTATTTCCAGAAGGAGCGGCCGCACAGGACCAGCTTCCGTCCCGTCGCCTTCGCGACCTGCCCGAGGCCACGGAGGCGGTGCAGGTTCGACGCGAAGAGGGTCACGATGACGCGGCCCGGCCACGCCTCGATGGTCTTCGCGAGCTCGGCGGTGATCTGCGCCTCGCTGAGGGTCCGGCCGGGTGAGTTGATATTCGTGGAGTCCGACAACATGATGTCGATGCCGTCTTTCGCGAGGTTCGCGAAGGACTCGCGGTCGAAGTGCTCGCCGTCCATCGGGGTCTCGTCGATCTTCCAGTCGCCGGTGTGCAAGATGGCGCCGTCCTCGCAGCGCAGCACGACGGAAGCGCAGTCGGGGATCGAGTGGGTCACGCGAATTGCTTGGACCTCAAAGGGTCCTGCGTTGAAGCGCGCGGCCGGCGAGAAGAGGCGCATCCGGTCGGGACGCCAGAGGTTGTGCTCTTTGAGGCGGGACTGGATGAGCTCGGTCGTGAAGCCCGACGCGTAGATGGGGGTCGCCGGGTCAAGGGCCGGCAGGGCCCAAGGCAAGGCGCCGATGTGGTCCTCGTGGCCGTGGGTGATGACGACAGCCTCGATCTTGTCGCGGTTGCGCTCGAGGAAGGCGAGGTCAGGCAACATGCGCTCGGCGCCGATCATGCTGGAGGGGGCAAACCCGACGCCACAGTCCACAAGGACGTAGCGGTTCTTGTGGCCGATTAGCATGGCGTTCATGCCGATCTTATTGAGGCCGCCCAAGGGGGTAATGGAGAGAGGATGGTTCAAATGTTGCTCCGCGGACCATTGAGGTCCGGTTATGCTGGCCGAGGCCGTGTGATTAGGTGCCGTGGCTTACGGGTCGCGCTGGACCCGCCCAGATCGGCTGGTGCGGCGGACCATACATTAACAAGGCGCCGAGTTGAGCACTTTGTATGCGCAAACGATCCCGTGCCGGCTGGGTGCCCGTCAGTCCTGCCCGCCGAGGGTGATGTCGCGGACGCGGCGACCGCGTAGGGCGCCTGTCGCCTCGTCAGACGCGGTGTAGACGAGCGAGCCGCTGGACCCCGCGTTCAGCTCGGCGGCGTTCGCCTCGTCGGTGTCGATGTGCATCTCGAGGACGAATTTCTCGCTGACCCGCACCAAGACATCGCCGAAGGTCAGGTCCCGCGGGCCGCCGGTGACCGCGACCTCGACCTCATCGCCGTTCTTGACGCCAAAGATCTCGGCGTCCCTCGGGTGCATGTGGATGTGGCGCTTGGCGCAGATGAGGCCCTCGGTTAGCTGGATGCTGCCGTGGGGGCCCTCAAGGGTGATGGGCGCAGAGTCTTTGGTGTTTCCCGAGTCCCGGATCGGCGCGTCGACCCCTAAGCGGAACTCGTCGGTGCGCGAAATTTCCACCTGATTTCGAGAGCGTAGGGGGCCGAGGAGGCGGATGTTGTCGATGCGGCCGCGGGGGCCCACGAGGTTGACCGTCTCAACGCACGCGTATTGACCTGGCTGTGAGATGTCTCGGAGGTGCGTGGGGACTTTGTCCGGCCCGAAGAGGGCCGCGAAGGTCTCGGCGTCGAGGTGAAAGTGGCGCGCGCTGACCGCGATCGGGATCGGTGGCGGAGGCGTCTTGGACGACTGTTTCAGATTATTAACGACTGTCGCCGTGGTCTGGGCGATGGCCATCTCTTCGTCGGTGCGGGCCACGATAGCCTTCACGCGCGACTCGGGGGTCGAGATGAGGGCCGTCGGGCTATCGGCCGAGACCTTGGCTTCGGCGTTGGCGTCGTCGTCGAGCATGAGGCCGAGCCACTCGAGGCGCTGCAGGATCCGGCGGCGCATAGCGACCGCGTTTTGGCCGATTCCGCCTGTTAATACGATCGCGTCGACGCCCCCCATCGCGGCCGCATAGGCGCCGATATATTTGCGCACGCGGTGGGCGAAGACCTGGACGGCGAGGCGCGCGCGGTCGTTGCCTTCCGCGGCGGCCGTCTCGATGTCTCGCAGATCGCTGCCGATCCCAGACAGGCCGGCGAGACCGCCCTTTTTGCCGACGGCGTCCGCGATCGCCGCGTGGTCCATGCCAGACTCCATCAACGCGAGCATGACGCCGGGGTCGAGGTCACCGGCGCGCGAGCCCATCACGAGGCCCTCAAGCGGCGTCATGCCCATCGACGTCTCGGTGGCGTGCCCAAACTCGACCGCAGCCGCGCTGGCCCCTCCCCCGAGATGAAGGGTGACGAGGCGGAGCTCGCCGATGGGGCGCTTGAGGGCGTGCGCCGCGAGCTCGGCGACGAATGAATGTGAAGTTCCGTGAAAGCCGTAGCGCCTGATGCCGTGGGCGGCCGCGAGCTCGGTGTCGAGGGCGTAGGTTCTGGCGCGCCGGGGCAAGCGCGCGAAGTAGGCCGTGTCGAAGACCGCGACATGGGGCACGCCCGGTAGAGCTGCGCGCGCGGCGCGGATGGCCGCGAGCTGGGGTGGGTTGTGCAGCGGCGCGAGGCGCGCGTTTTGGTCGATGGCGGCCTCGACCGTGTCGTCGATGAGGACGGCGTCCGAGAAGGCCTCGCCTCCGTGGACGACGCGGTGTCCGACCGCGTCGGGGCTCGCGCCTATGAAGTCGCCGAGGATCTTCGCGATCGCCGCGGCGTGGGCCCTGGCGGCGTCGAGTCTTTCGACCTTGCCGTCGGCTAGGATCGCGCCGGTCGTCGTGTCGATGAGGCTGAATTTGACGGAGGTGGAGCCGGCGTTGAGGACGAGGATGCGCATGAGAGGTACTTCTTTGGCTGTGTGGGTAGGCGTCGGGTCGGGTGAACTAGTTGATCGTCAAATAGACCAGATAGAGCGGGCTGTGGCTGCGAATGTGGACCAGGTGACCTGTATCAAAAGTTGCGGGCGGCGGTCGATTGCGGGCGTTCTGACCCTAGGGCCGGCGCCACCAAATGGACCCAGGTCATCGACCCCGAGGGTACTCAGATGTCGCATCACGACTGGCTCTGGCTCGACGCGGGGTCCCGTTCGCAGAGCCGTCTCGACTCCGACGACCCGCGACGCGAGCTCGGCAATCGGTGCGCGGAGACGACGCGAGAGCGTCTTCAAGCGCTGAGCCGACTCTACCGTGAAGGGCTTCGCTGTCAAAGAGCCGCTCTTCGGGCCGCGCCGCACTTTTTACATTGAGAGCAGGGTCATCGCAAAATCGCGGCCCGTGAATAGGAGCGCCGGCTTGGGAGATGTCTTCGGATGGTGGCTCTTGCGCCTGCTCTGCTTTTATTCAGTGTATTCCGTCGATTACAGGCGAAGACTTGTGGCCGTCCCACAACCGGCCACAAAATCGGCATCACGCCAAACGCGGACCTTGCGACCACCCTGAGCTTGAGGGCCAAGGGCCAGGGCAATCGAGTTCTACGTCGATGCGGTCTAAGTGGGGCAAGACCGGTGGCCCTGGCGAAATCGGCGTGGAGCAAGCCCTTGGTCCGCGCGCGTTCTGAGGGTGTCGCAAAACCCCACGACCGGGCTGAGAGGCGCCCTCTTGGTCCGCGCGTTTTTAACGCGCTACGGGCCTGGTTAGGTTGAGACTCAAACTAAAAATGCGCCGGCGCGAGGCGACGCGATGCGCGCTAAAAGCGCGCGGACCATAGGGGGGAGGCATTGACTAACGAGCGCGCGAGCGGCCCTTGGTCCGCGCGTTTTTAACGCGCTACGGGCCTGGCTAGTTTGATACTCAAACTAAAAATGCGCCGGCGCGAGGCGCGCTAAAAGCGCGCGGACCATAGGGGGGCGGCATTGACTAACGAGCGCGCGAGCGGCCCTTGGTCCGCGCGCTTTTAACGCGCTACGGGCCTGGCTAGGTTGATACTCAAACTAAAAATGCGCCGGCGCGAGGCGACGCGATGCGCGCTAAAAGCGCGCGGACCATAGGGGGGAGGCATTGACTAACGAGCGCGGGAGCGCCCTCTTGGTCCGCGCGTTTTTAACGCGCTACGGGCCTAGTTAGGTTGAGACTCAAACTAAAAATGCGCCGGCGCGAGGCGACGCGATGCGCGCTAAAAGCGCGCGGACCATAGGGGGGGGAGGCATTGACTAACAAGCGCGGGAGCGGCCCTTGGTCCGCGCGTTTTTAACGCGCTACGGGCCTGGTTAGGTTGAGACTCAAACTAAAATGCGCCGGCGCGAGGCGACGCGAGGCGCGCTAAAAGCGCGCGGACCATAGGGGGGAGGCATTGACTAACAAGCGCGGGAGCGGCCCTTGGTCCGCGCGTTTTTAACGCGCTACGGGCCTGGCTAGGTTGATACTCAAACTAAAAATGCGCCGGCGCGAGGCGACGCGATGCGCGCTAAAAGCGCGCGGACCATAGGAGGGAGGCATTGACTAACGAGCGCGCGAGCGGCCCTTGGTCCGCGCGTTTTTAACGCGCTACGGGCCTACTGGCATCGGGACGGCCCTAGTCATGGTACCCCTCCAAAGCCCGCCAATGCGACAGCCTCAGAGTGCGCGCATGACGGGCGCTCAAGGCAGCACCAACCACTATGAGCGAAGGTCCCGGCGTGCATTGCGCGCTAAAAGCGCGCGGACCAAGGGCCATCAAGCGCTCCAGAGCCCCCTCGGTCCGCGCGCATGATGGGCTCACGAGGCAGCACCACCTCTAGAACTCGATTGCCCTGGGCCCGGGCTTTGCCACCGCCCTGCATTCGTGCGAGGCCAGAGACATGGATGGTTTGAAGGCACCCTGGATTAGCGACACCACGACCGACGCAGCGCCGCTCGTGTGGCCGAGGTCATGGACGATCTCGGGGGGCTGTGGCGCCTGGGCGTGGGGCGATCCCACCGATCCCGGCGGCACCTTCGATGCGGTCTTGGTGTCACGCGAGGGCGCGGAACCCATTGAGGTCACTATCCTTGGGCTCTTTGATGTGATTGATGGGCTCTTCATCGTGCGTGTGACGCCTCGCATAAGTTCGATTTATATCGAACTTATCTGGGCTAGGCTCTATGCGGCCGCGCGCGAGCTCGGCCCAGCCGATGTGGAAGATGTGGGTCTCTTGCGGATCGAGGTCGAGGCCAGCAGCTTCGTCGTCGACGCCCTCGACCGTCACATCGAAATCCATGCGCGCGAGAGCTGACCTGGTGTGATAAGTTCGGGCCACTGCCTGCCGGAAAACCCGCGTCGACGGAGACCCTCCCATGCCCCCCCGCGTTACCTTCTACGACATGCCCTTCGCGGCGCGGCTCGCGCTAATCGCGAAGCTCGCCACAGCGGCGTGGGATCGTCACCGGACGATGCTCATCATCGCCGCCGACGCGGCTATGGCCGAAGAGGTCGACGGGTTCCTCTGGGACTTTCAGCCGGACGCCTTTATCCCGCACGAGATCTGGCGCGGCGCAGCGGCTCTTCGCGATGCACACGCTCGGATCCTCATCGCCGGCCCAGACGAGGATCCGCGCGCCGTCCCAGGCCGCGACGTCATCGTCCTGTTGGCGCCGGTGGACGTCGATTTTGCGGCTGATTTCGCCGCTGTCGTCGAGGTCGTCGCGCGCGAAGATCAGACCGCCACTGAGGTCAGCCGCGATCGCTTTCGGACGTGGCTAAAGCGCGGCGTTCGGCCCGAACATCGGACGACTGGCGACTAGCCGCCCGATATCATCACATGGAGGTGCAAGTATGTCTGGATTTTTCAAGGTGATGTGTCGCTTCGCGTGGCTGTCCGTCTTCGCGGCATCCTCAATCGCCGGGTGTGCGAGCGCGCCGCCACCCAACGACGGGGTACCATCGACCGAAGCGGTGCTGCTCCTCGCGACGGACAACTATGAGCTCCACCTGCGCGACGGCCACGTCTTCCACCTCTCAGACGGACGGATCCAAGAGGTCACCGACTACGAGCAGATGCGCGAGCTTTATCAACGTGAAGGCTTGTCGCAGCTGCCCGAGAACGCCGACGGCAACGGAATGGACTTACTGGGCTGGCGCGATCAAGAGTGTGTCCGCAAGGGCCACGCCTGTGGCGTCGAGCCCGCCTTCCCCGCCCGCGACATGGTCCACATTCGCCTGCTGATCCCATAGTTTCAACACCCTCACGCTATGGAAGGGTTCGGGAGGATGACGATAACCCTCTCGCCGTCCTTGGCGGCTGGGGCGCCGGGCGGTCGCTTGATGAGCGCCGTGGCGCGCGCGTAGCTGATATGATCCGAGCTCCCGCGCCACGGAATGAGCCGCACGCGCAGGTCCCCGGCCTCGTCTCGGATGAGAGTCCCGGGGTGGATGGTCGTCCGGTCCCCGGTCTCGGGGAGCTCGCCGATGATCGGGACGTTGAGCTGCCAGTTCTTGTGCTCGGGTCGGTGCCCTAGGATGCGCAGCGCCGGCGCGACGCACAAGGCCGCGGTGACCCAGGTGCTGACGGGATTTCCGGGCAGGCCGAAGACGAGGGTGCGGCCGCGACGTCCAAAGAGGAGCGGCTTGCCGGGCTTGAGCGCCATCCGGTGAAAGAGGATCTCGACGCCCTCGTCCTGTAAGGTCTCGGAAACGAAATCGAAGTCGCCATTGGAGACGCCGCCAGATAGTATGAGGACATCGGAATCGAGACCGTCGCGGATCGCCTCTCGCAGCGCCAGCCTATCGTCGCCGACGATCCCGCCGTCCACGACGCGGCACGCCTCAGCCTCGGCCAAGGCCATGATAGCGCGCCGGTTTGAGTCCCGGACCTGCGCGGGGCCTGGCGTCTCGTCGATGTTGACCAGCTCGTCCCCAGTCGCCAGCACGGTCACGCGCGGGCGTCGATAGACGTCGAACTCATCGGCGCCAACGGTGCCGAGGACGCCGGCGGTCAGGCTCTCGATGACCCTGCCCTTTTCAACGACGACCTCGCCTTTGCGGACGTGGGCGCCGCGCTCGATGATGTTGGCGCCGACCTTGTGGGCCTTCGGAATGCGCACGAAGTCGCCGTCCCGCTGGCAGCTCTCGACGATCGCGACCGCGTCGGCCCCTCTCGGGATGGCGGCCCCGGTCATAATGGAGACGGCCTCGCCTGGTCCGACGACGAAGGCCTCGTCGAAGGGCTGGGTCGATCCCGCGGCGATCGTCGCGATGACCTTCAGCGCCGCGCCACCCTCGGGCACGGAGGCGGCCGCGAACGCGAAGCCGTCCATCATCGAGCGGTTGGCCGCCGGCTGGTCGCGGTCGGCCATGATGTCTTCCGCGAGGACGAGGCCGGCGGCTGACCAGATGCTGACCCGGCGGAGCTCTGGTGGATGGGTCTCGATGACATCGCGGGCTTCGGCGGCGATCACCGCCATGGCGCGGTCGAGGCTTAGCGGCTCACTCGTGGGCATCGTCTTGGTCCTTCGGGTCGGGCGTGTGAGGCAGCTGGTCGTACTTTAAGGCTTTTCCGCGCGCCGTGGCGACTGGGTAGCGGGTCGCGTTTTGGGCGAGCTTGCGGTTCGCCGCCGCGATCAGGTCGATGCCGGCGGCGCGCGCGAAGTTGCAGAGGCAGATGAGGACGTCGCCAGCCTCCTCCTCAAGGCAAGCGCCGTCGGGCAAGGGCGCGTCGTCGCGGCGCCACAAGAACAGCTCCAAGAGCTCGCTCGCCTCGACGGATAGCGCCGCCGCCAAGGCCTTTGGGGTGTGGAACTGCTCCCAATCCCGGTCGGCGTTGAAGGTGGTGAGGGCGCGATGAAGCGCGTCGAGCGTGTCGTTTGCCATGTCGTTCGCCATCACCGGCCTCTCTTCGTGTGGCCGCGCGAGGGCTCGTGGCTCGGGGCGGCCAGCTTGGCGGTGGGGCCCGTCGCCAAGATGACGAGGTGCTCCTCCTTGATGCCCGGCGTGCGGCGGCCCGGGATAAAGGCCGGGCGGGCCTGCGAGCCCGCGGTGACGGGGATCCAGCCGCTCTTGGGTGCGGCGCGCTCGATCAGCGGCAGGATCGGCAGGATATCTTGGCCAAGCTGCCCGTCGCCGATCATAAACGCCAAGACCCCACCCTCGCGCATCCGGGGTCGCCACGCGCTCAGCACGGCCTCCAGATCGTCTTCATAGCGCTGAGCCGCGGTCACATCGCCGACACGGCGCTGCTCACGGCGGCTGCCGACCTCGCCGTCGGCCAGGGCCCGCGGATCGAGGCCGAGGACGCTGAGGCGTAAAAGGTGGTGTTGCACATAATCGTAGACGCCGAGGTAGGGCGGCGAGCTGATGATCGCGTCGATCGGTGCCCCCTGCCCGACGGATAACGGCGGTTTGCGCGCGTCGGCGGTGAAGACCTCGGCCTCCTTGGCGTGGGTCGGAAGGTTGTCCGCGAAGGCGTCCAGTTGGCCCGAGAGCTCGTGGAGGCGCGCGCCGACCCACCTCTCGACGGTCCCTGCGCGCATGGGACGGGGTGGAGCCCCTTGGTTCGAGGGCCGGTTGACCTTGCTGACCGAGTCCGAGACCTGGCGTGATACTTTGACCACAATGGATGACATGGCGGCCCGAATGACCCGCGCCGCGGCGTCGTCGGGGGCCTCATCAAGGCGCGCGTTGAGGATCGCGCCGAGGCTCCAGAGCTCGGCCAAGACCGGGGCGTCGAACCAGGCCCCGACGCGCTCGACGAGGCGGCGGTCGACGGGTTCGCCCTCCCGAAAGAGCCGCGCTTGGCGGATAAAGCCCTCGAGGCGTGCCTTCAACCCATCGAGAAAACGCCTTGAGAAGCGGCGGGTTCTGACCCACGCGACCTCCTGGCCGATGGGGTTGAGATCGGTGCCGATGGCGCTGTGCCCCGCCAGCATCGCCTCGACCAAGACCGTGCCGCCGCCCATAAAGGGGTCCGCGAAGACGCCTGGCCGATCCGGGAAGCTTCGTGCAGCAAAGGATGCGACCAGCGATCGCGCGGTGTGCGGGTGCAGGCGCGCCGGCCACGCGTGAAAGGCGTGGGTCAGATAGCGCGCTGCCTCTGGATCGTCGGGCACGTCGAGGGCGCACCGGATCGCGTCAAACCAGCTCGGGTCGCCGGTCATGCGCGTCGCGCCGCCTAAGTTCGACAGGGCCTGGCGCGTGCCGCGTGGGGCCGCCTTTGCGCCGTCGCGGGGCGGGCGGGGTTCAGCGGGTTGGTGCTGGGTGTCTTGGATGCCTCGCGGCGGACGGCTATCCGAGCGTTGGCGCGGGATTTCGTTGGCGTCTCGCGGCGGACGACTCTCCGGACTCTGCCGCTGGCTACCGTTGGCGTCTCGCAGTGCGCGGCCTCCCGAGCGTTTGGGTTGGTTTTTCTTCGTCTCCCAGGGGGGCCGGTTCTCCGGAGGTTGTCGCGCGCGGTCGTTCGCAGGTGCCGGGCGTGAATCACCCTCAGCTGGCCGCGATTCCGCTTTAGGCGGGCGGGCTTGCGGGTCTTGTCCGCGTCCGCGCGCCTCCCCAGGGGGTGAGGGTTGGCGGGGATCATTTCGGGGTCGTCGTGGGCCGGGCGTAGACATGGGCTCGCAATCTATCCATATATGCCCCCCTATGTCGACGCTTCGTCTCGACCGATTCATTTCGGAAGCCCTTGGGGTCTCACGCCAAGACGCCCAGCGCCTCTGTCGCAGCGGCCGCGTTCGCCTCGCGTCGGGGGGCGTCTTGCGCCGCGCGGCGGACCACATCGCAGCGGACGCCGAGGTCCTCGTCGATGAGCGCCCCCTGCCAAAGCGCGGGCCCGTCGTGCTGATCATGCACAAGCCGGCGGGGTTCATCTCGGCGACGACCGACGCTCACCATCGCACGATCCTCGACCTTGTCCCGCCCGAGCTGCGCCGCGCTGGCCTCGCGCCGGCCGGCCGCCTCGACAAGGACACGACGGGCCTCATCATCCTGACCGACGACGGCGCGCTTAACCATCGCCTCACCCACCCGCGTCGCCATCTCCCGAAGACCTATGAGGCGACCCTCGCGGCCCCCCTGCCCTCTGAGGCGATCGACGCGGTGCGCGCCGGCCTAACTCTGGGCGACGGCACGGCCCTCAAGCCGGGGGATCTGACGCTGCTCGCGCCTCTGCCCGACGGCACACCACAGGTTCGGCTCGTGATCCACGAGGGGCGCTATCATCAGGTCAAGCGGATGATGGCCGCGCTGGGCTCGGCGGTGCTGACCCTTCACCGGGTCGCGGTCGGCGGTCTCTGCCTCCCAGGGGATCTTCAGCCGGGCGCATGCCGTCCCCTCCGCGACGACGAGCGCGCCCTGCTCCTCGCTGAGCCCGGCGTGCCTACCGCTGACGCATCATCCGAAAGGTCAGGTTGAGGCGCGGTCCAATATATTTGGTGGTCCTCGGAACGTGATGCTTGAAGTCACGTTGGGTTGAGCCGCCCATCACGAGAAGATCGCCGTGCCCAAGCGACACTTTCAAGCCTGCATCACGCCCTTCATCGGGGCTATTCGGTTTGAGTACAAATCGCCTAGCGTCGCCCATAGACACCGACGCGATCAACACATCGTCGGGCGCGTCGGGACCCAGCTCGGGCTCGTCGTCGGCGTGCGCGCCCATGGCGTCCTTGCCGTCGCGGTAGTAGTTCGCGAGGACCGAGTTGTAGCGGTGGGTCGTGGTCTCGGTGATGAGATCCCTGATCTGACTCAGTGATCTCGTCCAAGGCTCGGGCTCAAAGGTGCGCCCCGACCAAGTGTAGCGCAGGTTTGGGTCCCCGTGCAGGCTCGTTAGCCGCGGCGTGGGCCAGCTCTTGCCGTACACGGTCAGCGTCTCTTGCCGCAGCGGAAGCTCGCTTACGAGCCGCGCCATCCACTCGGCGTGCGGGCTCAGCCAGCCCCGATGGACGTCGCACCAGGCCGTCGCGTTCAGGGCGATGCGTGCGGTGGTCGGGGTGAAGAGATCCAGCGCGATGACCAGGGCTTAGAGGTCCGCCAGCAGCACGCGGCCGTCAAAGCGGCCAAAGATGACGCTCTCTTCGAAGCCATCGCCGAAGCGCACCAAACCCCGCCAGCGATCGACGCCGTCGTTGCTCTGCCGGGCGGCCAAATCGATGCCAGTCGACGCCCGCCGTACCCAGAGGGACCCTCGCTCCCAGAAGCCGGCGGGGTTGTGATCGTGAAGGCGCCGTAGCTCGGCCGAGAGCTCGGGGGCGAGCCACGCGGCGACGGAGTCTATATCCCGGCTAGCGATGGCCGCTGTGAAGCCGTCCAAGAGGGCCTTTTCAACGTCCTCCACGGCTTGCGCGTCGGTGACCAGCTCTGGCTCGGCGGGCGGTTCAGGGACCGTGGCTGGCAGAGCCGTTTGAGTCGCAACGACCGGAGGTGCCTCTGGCGCACCACGTCCACAGCCAGTCACGCTCGTCCCGAAAAGGATGAGGGCGGCGGCTGCGTGGCACAAGGGCGGTAATGAAGAGGACCGCATAACACCTGTGGAGGAGGAAGAGTCGGGGCGACAGGATTCGAACCTGCGACATTCAGCTCCCAAAGCTGACGCGCTACCAGGCTGCGCTACACCCCGATTTCCAAGTGAGGGGTCTACACGAAGACTGGATCCCGGTAAACACCGAAGATCTCCCTAAAGACATCACAGATCTCGCCAAGTGTCACATTTGCTTTCACTGCGGCCATGATCGGGGGCATCAGGTTGTCCGCCCCACGGCACGCTTCACGCACAGCCTCTAGTGCTTCCGCGGCCTTGGTGGCATCGCGGGTTTTCTTCAGGGCGGTGATCCGCGCTCTCTGGTCGATCTCGACCGCCGGATCAATTTTCAGGGTCGGGATGCCGCTGCCCTTGTTGGGACCCTCGTCGATGTACTTGTTCTGCCCCACGATGACGCGCTCGAGCCTCTCGACCTTGCGCTGGTCGTCGAAGGCCGAGTCGGCGATCTCGCGTTGCGGATAGCCTATCTCGACGGCCCGGACGATGCCGCCCATCTCGTCGATCTTATTAATATACTCGAAGGCCGCGGCCTCCATCTTGTCCGTCAGCGCCTCGACGTAGTAGCTGCCGCCCAAGGGGTCGACGACGTCCGCGACGCCGGTCTCGTCCGCGATAAGCTGTTGCGTGCGCAGCGCTACCTTCACCGACTCTTCCGTCGGCAGCGCGTAGGTCTCGTCCAAAGAGTTCGTGTGAAGGCTCTGTGTGCCGCCGAGGACCGCCGCGAGGGCCTGGATAGCTACGCGCGCGACGTTATTAAGCGGCTGCTGGGCCGTCAGTGACACGCCAGCCGTCTGGGCGTGGGTGCGAAGGCGCCACGACTCGGGTTTCTTGGCGCCGAAGCGCTCGCGCATGATCTTGGCCCACATGCGCCGGGCGGCGCGGAACTTCGCGATCTCCTCAAAGAAGTCGTTGTGGACGTCCCAGAAAAACGACAGGCGCTGCGCGAAGCTGTCGACGTCGAGGCCCGCCTCGACGGCGGCCTGCACGTAGCCAATGCCGTCGGCGATGGTGAAGGCCAGCTCTTGGACGGCCGTCGCCCCGGCCTCGCGGATGTGATAGCCGCTGATCGACACGGCGTGCCAGCGCTCGGCGTGGTGGGCGCAGAAGACGATCATGTCGGTGACGATGCGCATCGACGGGCGCGGCGGGCTGATCCATTCCTTTTGGGCGATGAATTCCTTGAGGATATCCGTCTGGATGGTGCCACCGAGCTTCGCGAGCGGGATGCCCCGCTCTTCGGCCAGCGCGAAGTACATCGCGAGGGCCACGATGGCCGGCCCGTTGATGGTCATCGACGTCGTGACCTTGTCAAGTGGGATACCGTCAAAGAGGCGCCGCATGTCCTCAAGGCAAGCGACCGACACGCCCTCGCGGCCGACCTCACCCGCCGACAGCGCGTGGTCAGGGTCGTAGCCCATCAGCGTTGGCATATCGAAGGCGGTCGACAGGCCCGTCTGGCCGTGCTCAAGGAGGTACTTGAAGCGCCTATTCGTGTCTTCGGGTGAGCCGTAACCAGCGAACATACGCATCGTCCAGCGGCGCCCGCGATACATCGATGGATATGGGCCGCGCGTGAACGGGTACTCACCCGGGCGGCCGATGTGTGCTGGGGCCCCGCCTTCGGGCTCGTAGAGGGCGCGAATTCGAAGACCGCTCATCGTGCGGGGGTCTTTGTCTTCGGCGGTCGGGTCGGACTTCTTGGTGGAGTCGGACATGGCTAGTATTTCCTTGGGTTAGGTGGCCAGCCACGGGCTGGTGGCGGCGCAGTCGCGGGACGGTAACACAGGCTCGCCGTCTTCGGGAACGGGCCATCCGCAGAGGCCATGTTAACGCAAAGGTTGCCCCCAGATCTGGGTCAAATCCGCCGTTTCGGGTGCGGGTGGCCCTCAATCCACTCTCGCCGACTGCGTTGCATGGTGGTAAAGGGCCCCCATGGATTTTGCACGCGGCGACTTTATCGATAATCAGTGGATCAAACCAAGCAGCGCAGGTTTCATCCGCAGTATTAACCCGGCCACCGACGGCGACGTCGTCCTCGAGGCGACGACCGACACGGCCCACGCGCAGCTCGCGGTCGACGCCGCGGCCCGCGCTTGGCCCGCCTGGGCTGCCCTGACCTCCGACGAGCGACTCGCCCTCTTGCGTCGCTTCGGGCGCGAGCTGGCGCCCCGCATCGAGTCCTTGGCTCGCGCCATCACCTCGGAGATGGGCAAGACCATCCGCGAGGCGCGCATCGAGGCCAACTCGCTTTTGCAGCGCATCGATCTCGTGGCCGAGCAGCAGCTGCCCCTCGTCAGGCCGTGGAGCCCCGCCGGCATCGCTGGCGAGTGCCGCTACCACCCCCTCGGGGTCATCGCGGTCCTTGGGCCGTTCAACTTCCCGCTGCATCTGTGCCACGCGCATATCATCCCGGCCCTCGCGACCGGAAATACCGTGGTGGTCAAACCTTCTGAGCGCACCCCCCTGTCCTTCCAGCGCTACATGGAGGCTTGGGCCGCCGCTGGCCTACCACCCGTCCTGCAGATGGTTCAGGGCGGCGTGGACGTCGGCAAGGCCCTCTTACAAACGAAGCAGCTCGCGGGCGTCGCCTTTACCGGCTCATGGCGCGGCGGGCACGCGATCCAGAAGGCCCTCCTAGACCGCCCCGAGGTCCTGCCGGCCCTCGAGATGGGCGGCCAGAATATGGCCATCGTGCTTGAGGACGCCGACCTCGACCAGGCTCTCGAGGGGGTCATCCTCGGCGGCTTCCTGACGACCGGCCAGCGCTGCACCTGCACGTCTCGCGTGCTATTGCAGCGCAGTGTTGCTGATGCTTTTATCGATAGGCTTGTGAACGCGACGCGCCAGCTGACCTTTGGTGATCCGACGACCGACGTCTTTATGGGCCCGATGGCCTCCGTCGGCGATCGCGACCGGATGGAGGCCCTCTGTCGCGCAGGCCGCGAAGCCGGCGCCACGGCCATCCTTGAGGCCACGACGCGCCCCAACGGCGCATGGAGAGGCCCCTCGATTCATATGATCTCCAAGGATCACGACTCGGACTATACCCGCGAGGAGGTCTTCGGGCCCGACCTCGCGATTACGATCGTCGATGGCCTCGAAGACGCCATCGAGGTCGCTCGCAAGAGCCCCTTCGGCCTCTCGATCGCGGTCTTTTCGGCGCGCAGAGCCGCCTTTGAGGCGGTCTACCTCCAGACCCGCGTCGGCTGTGTGAACTGGAACCGCTCGACGAATCGGGCCTCAGGGGCCATGCCCTTTGGCGGCGTCGGGCGCTCAGGCAACTTCCGGGCCGCCGGCTCGGACGCCGTCCGCTACACGACCTATCCTGTGCAGGTGCAATGGAACGAGCCAGGCATCCTCGAGAACGACGTCCACGTCAGCCGCGCGATGCAGGCGGCTGATCCCGTCTCGACCCTCGAGAGCCGCCACCGCCTCGAGGAGGCGCTGGAACCCTGGGGTCTCTACCCCGAGTTCGGCTCCGACTCGGCCATCACCGCCATGCGCCTACCGCTGACGCAGCTCGACCAAGCCGGCGCCACCCTCTCGCGTCCCTTCGTCGACGCCTTGCGCGCTAGGGGCATCACGGCCGAGCTCGCCAACGACGCCGTGCGCGTGACCCTCATCCCCAGCGACACTGAGATCAAGAAGACTGCGCGGGCCCTAGCCGACACCCTCTTCGAGCTCCGACACCTGCATCCATCACGCTTTCTCGGCCGCCGCCCAGCCGGCTCTCGAGTGCCAGACGGTGACGCGCTGAACCTGCCGCGCTCGGCCGCTTTCATGAAGCGCCTCGTCGGAGACTCGTTCGTGCCGGACGACAAGAAGCCGGCGGTCATCGACCTCTACCGCAGCGCCGGCCCCTACTTGACCAGCGTTGACGACGACCCGATCGCTCTGTTCGACGCCGCCAGCCAGATCGCGACCCACGCCGGCGGCCTCAACCCGCCGCCCGTGCTCGAAGCCATCCACATGGGTCGCTTCGGCGCCACGCCGATTGAAGACGGCGGCCCCGAGGACCTGGCGGCGCTGACCCGCCTCGCGACGCTGATCCGGGGACATGCGCCTGCGCTGCCCCATGTCCGCTTCTGCAACTCGGGCGCCGAGGCCAACGAGGTCGCCCTCGCGACGGCCTCGGTGCAGCGCCCGGGGCGAAAGGGCGTCATCGCCTTCCGCGGGGCCTTCCATGGCCGGACGATGCTCGCCATCCACTCGACGTGGAATCCGGCCAAGCGTATTCGCTTTGAGATCGAGGGCTTTCAGACTCGTTGGGTGGACCTGCCCGTCGACGACCGGCCCGCCGTGAAACACGCGGATCCCGCTGGTTGGCTGGACTTCTGGGCCCAAAAGCCGGCCTCGCGCGATGCGTCCTTCCCGTCCGACTCCGACCCCCTCCTCGCGACCGAGATCGCCTCCCTCAGCGAGGTCGAGGCCCAACTCGCAGACGACGGCGTCGTGGCCATCATCGCCGAGCCGATGCAGGCCGAGGGTGGCGAGCGCTACTGCACGAACCGCTTCTTCCGTGCGCTCCGGACCGTCGCGACCCGCGCCGGGGTGCCCTTCATCATGGACGAGGTCCAATGCGGCTTCCACCTTGGCGGGCCCTTCTTTTGGCACGCGCGCCTTGAGCTGCCCACCCCGCCCGACCTCGTGACCTGCGCGAAGAAAGCCCAGGTCGGCGTGACCCTGTCGCGCTGGCCGGTGCCGGTCTCCAGCGAGACCTCCGCAGCCGCCGCGATCCGCGGGACTATCTACGGTGAGACCCTCGCCGCGACCCCGCCGGGGGCCGAGATGTGCGCCGCGGCAGCCGGACTTCAGGCCTTGGCCGCCGAGTTCCCGACCCTCGTGCTCAACCCGCGCTTTACGGGGTGGTCTTTCGGGTTCGATCTCCCGACCGTGCCCGAGCTCAACCACCTCGTAAACGAGCGCCTCTGGCGCGGCTACATGATCTACGGCGCCGGCGATCGCGGCCTCCGCTTCCGCTTCCACTCGGAGGTCACCGAGACCCACGTCGAGGCCCTATTTCAGCGCCTCCGCGCCTCGCTACGACGCCTCGCCGACGGGGCGACGCCCTCGACCGGGACCTCGTGGGAGCGTGGCGGCACGGATGAGCTGGCCGACCTCGCGCCGCGCTGGCCAACGACCCCCGCGGGCAAGCTCCCGTCAAACTACCACTTATTGCAGATCAAGGCATCTGACTGGGGTGATATTCGCAAGCAATACGAGTCTTTGCAGGGTCTCGTGTACGAGCCAGCACGCCAGGACGACTTTGAGCACTTCGCGGCGCTGATGGAAGATCCCGACGCGGTGTGTTTCGCCGTCGTCCAAGGCGCCGCAGCCCTTCCCCCGCGTGGCACCTTGGTGGCGGCGACGGTGGCCTTCCCGCTAGAGCACTTCCAGGACCTCGATGGGCCCTTGCAGGACCCGACCCTTGGGCACGCTGAGACCATCTATTCGGCCGACCTGACGGTGCACCCCGACCATCGGTCCCTTGGCCTCGGCTGGATCCTGAAGGAGGCGCAGCTCAAGGGCGCGATGGCCCTTAAGCGCTCTGACGGGGCCCCGCGCTACGCGTTCATGACCGGCCGCAACAAGGTCGGCGAGACCGCCACGATGGCCCGCATCAACGACGCCTATGGCGCCTGGCGTGTGGCGCGCTTTGGCGGCCAATATGGCGGCAACAACAATAATAACGGCGGCGAGACCGACTACTACCGCATCAGCCTCCTCGGGCCGCGCCTCGGCGCTCGTGCGCGGATCGAGCTGGCGCCGTCCACGGCCCACGGTCGTGACTTCGAGACGGGCCTCACGCGCCGTCTCGGCGATGTCCGCGCGCCGCGCACGGGCACGAACGAGCTCCGCGACGCCTATCGGGATGGCCTCTTTAACGGCAGCCTCGCGAACAAGCTCTCTCTCTGCAACTTCGTGACCCCCGGCCTCGTCCGGGTCCACGAATACTTGCGGCTGCAAGCACCGAAGTCCCTCGCGCACCTCATCTTGGCCTCGGGCCGGTCTGAGGCGCTGGATAAGGCCCTGCGCTCCCTCAAGTTCCACCGCGGTGCCGGCCGGACGGTGCTGGCCCTCGGGCCGGTCCGGGCTGGCATGTCGTCAGCCGCCGCCCGCTCGGTGTCTTTGCCCGAGGACCACCCGCTGAACTGG